>Ga0206129_10000084_pt1 | contig 155152 bp, 228 predicted proteins | sample Helgoland_Spring_8_FD_148616 | JGI IMG/M metagenome (GOLD analysis project Ga0206129, IMG submission 148616) | Pelagic subsurface seawater microbial communities from Kabeltonne, Helgoland, North Sea - Helgoland_Spring_Bloom_20160502_2 | ecosystem: Environmental > Aquatic > Marine > Epipelagic...
GAAGGCGAGAGATATGGATGTAACTTTATTTACTATGCCAGATGACCCTCCATCGGTTGCACTAAATGTGATACTAAACTCACCAGCGTCTCCTGAATTAGTACTTGGAGTAATTGTAAAAACATTATCTGTTTGTGATATTGTAGCAGTTGATCCAAGTGAGCCACTCGTTACTGCATAACTCCATGTAAGTGGAAATCCTTCTGGGTCAGTGGATACTGCAGTAATCACAGTCGGTGTCCCATCGATGGCAAGATTATATGTTGAATCAACATTTGTAATTGCAGTGGGTGAATTATTAATCATCGTTGCGATTAAATACCATGCAGAACCGGTATACATAAACAGTTTGTTATTCTCCAGTACTAATCCTTGGTCTCCTGCACTCATTCCGGTTTTTGCAATGATTGCTGCCATATCTGCAAAAATTTCAGTAGATGATGCAGATGCGATGGATGTAAATGAAAAATTATTATTGCCGTCGGTTGTTAATAATTGGCCTGCCGTTCCATCACTAATACTTAAATCAGTTAATGTACTTGCACTAGCCCCTGGCACAGGAGGTTTCCAAGTGTTTGAACTTGCAGTGTATGTATATGTTACTCCGCCAACGGTAGCGATATCGCCATCTGATGGATTATCTGGAAAATTTATTGCCATTATTTAATTCCTTTTTTATTATCCTGCCCACGGTGCAGTTAAACTAGTCCCTGACATTATGGTATGGGCTTTTTGTAATTCACTAGAAGTTAAAACTGTATCCCACATCATAAATCCTAAAACTTCATGTTCGCTTGACCAATCACCAGCGAGATATGCATTATAATCCATTCCCACATTAGGAAGGAAATTATACCCAGTTATCATTAATGAATTAAATTTATTACCAGTCAAGTCCAATGCATGATATGCTGCTTGGGAGTTGGTTACTATTGTTCCGTTGACTCTTATTGCAGGTGTTTCGCCAGGCCATCCATTTGTGTCTTGTTGAATAACTCCCGAACTGTTATAAAAAACTGTATTATAATCACCGGTGCTATGTGCACCACCGAACATGATGTTTTTAAACCCAGTCAATGCTGAAAAAATAACTACAACAGTCTTTGTTTGTGTTTCCATCGGACTACTAAAATTTATAGAAGTTCTGCTAATAGGCACAAATTTAAATACTTTATTGCCAGTGGTTCCTGCTGACAGATATGAACCACCGCCTGGATTAATTGTTTCTGATACTGATGCTGGTGTGCCTAGGGCTATATTTGTAAAAGTATTACCAGTACCTGGATAACTTGCTGAATTTGAAAAATCAAAAAATCCTATATTTGCCGCTTGCTGTGGTAGGAATGACAGGTTAACTTCAACAGTTTTAGAGAGAATACTTAGTCCGTCCGATGCTTTTATTCTGAGTGCAAAAGATCCAGCATCACTCGTAGTTGTTGATGGGGTCATTGTAAATGTTCCATCATTATTATTTACAATTGATGTTATCTGACTTGGGTTTGTAGGATTTGTGTCATAATCATACTCAATAGGAAATCCCTCTGGATCAACCGCTGCAGTTGTTATGATTGTACTAGTACCATCTTCTTCCAATGAATATATAGGATCTGGTTCTGTAGTCCAATTCGGTGTCGTATTTTCATCGCTGTAAATTCTATCCCACTCATTGCCATCATAAACATAAAGTGATGTATCTGATGTGACCCATGCCATGTCACCTTCACTTACCGTTGCGGCATTACGTGCTGTGATATCAGCATATGATGTTACCCCACCGCCGCTACCTGCTGGACCAGTTGCACCGGTTGCACCACTAATACCTACCCATTGTGAAGATGTGCCATCATCGTAATATACATACATTGTTCCATCAGTAGTATCAAACCATAAATCGCCGTCTATAGGATTACTGGGCGATGTCGTAGATGTTTCAATACTTGCACTAGTACCACCGCCCCCGCCGCTACCTGTTTCATCTAATAATGTTGTTTCAACACCGTTACTATCAACCACAAATTGTTTCTTTTGAACATTATCCCACTTAAATCCTCTTGCTCTTGCCATCTTCTAATCCTTTACTGTGCTACTTCTGTAGTTTTTACTACCGCAGTCCATCTAAATGTTTTACTTGCTTCGCCGGTTACTGAAATTTTAATAGAATCATTAGTATCATCTGCAGATGCTTCAACTAATAAATTTGTATTATCACTCGCTACTAGAATTTCATATAGATCACCAACATCTGCAACCGTTCCTGCAAAATTGTCAACAACACCTTTAAGTTCAAATCCTGCACTTTCACCAGTCGCATCTGTTCTACGTGCTACAAAAGAAATATCATAGAATATTGTTGTATCTGTTGCTACTGGTATTCTTTCGTTAGGTGCCCCACGAACAAATAATTCAGTTTCAGTTGCATCAGTTGTCGTGCCAGATAATACATATTGTTTTGTGTAATGATCGGAACTTATTGCTTGGTGTGTTATTGTTCTAAAAATAGTGGGATTTTTTACAGTTAAATCATCTATTGATGCTGTTGTGACACTCAATTGAGAATCGTTATTGCCAGTACCAACTGTTAGTACCGGATTATTTGCTACTGTGTCACCAACATCACCATATAGTGCTCCTGAAAGATGAGCATTATGTCCAGAAAAGGTATCTGCTCCAGTAGTGTTAATTATTGTTGCGCCGGCTACTCCACCGACGGTTGGTGCTTTTATTTTTTCAATTTCAGCATCGTGAATTGTTAATAGGTCTCTCGTTGTACCAGTGGTAATAATTGGTGTATTTTGAGTAGGTGAAAGTACATCGCCATATAAGTCGCCTGCTACATTACCTGTTAATGTGTAAATACCTCCAGAGGCGTTTACTACTGTTGCACCGGTAGTTGGATGTAAAATGTTACCTTTAACATCTCCTGTAAATACCGGAAGGGTTGTCATAACACCTGTATTTGAATCATATGAAAGATTGCCAGTTGCTGAAATTGCAGAACGTACAGAACTATCAGTGTACAATAATCCAGTTCCATCAGTTAAATCAGAAATATCTAGTGTGCCAAAACTAAATGCTGCAGCTCCATTTGTTCGTAAAACTTGTCCAGAAGTGCCATCTGTAATAGTATTTAAATCAAGTAATGAAGATGGAATACTAGGTGTATTAGTTAATGATCCATAATCTCCATCAAATGCATCCGTAATTCCATATCCTGCAATTGTTGTTGGTGTTCCTGTAAGGTCACTCCATGTAACAACATAGCCACTTAAATCTGGTGGAATATATGTGAATACACCAGTTGTATTATTATATGTAATTCCACCTGTTCCAGTTGCCGAAGCAGGACTGCCAACACTGAGATCAGTAGTACTAAATTGATTGGTAGGTACAAATTTACTATTCGCATTATCCCACGATAATATTTGTCCGTTTGTTGGTGCAGTTGTTGTTAAGTCTACATCTGCCAAATCATCAATAGATGCATTTGCTATTCGTGCATCTACTTTAGAATCATCATAAAATTCATTGGATGATCCTTCTGCTATATCATCACTATCTACGATTAAATTATAATATGTTGTTCCATCATTCGTAAATGTCCATCTATCGGTAGACTCATTCCATGCAATAGAAACATTTGTAGAAGTTCCTCTTTCAATTTCCAACCCCGCATCTTCTGTTGGTGTGCCAGTAACATCATTATTCAAAACAATAATATTATCAGATATTGTTAAGTTTGTAGTATCAATTGTGGTAACTGAGCCACTGACAATTAAATCTCCGCTAACGGTTAAATTATCAATATTACCGGTTGATGCCCAAATATTATTCCAAACTTTGGTAGAACTTCCTATATCATATGTATTTGTTGTTGTTGGTACAATATTACTTGCAACTGAAGTAAGATCACTGAAATCTGCCGGTATAAATTTACTATTAGAATTATCCCATACTAGTGTTTGTCCATCAGTGGGAGCATTACTTGAAATATCTACATCTATTAAATCATTTATAGAATCTTGTTGAATATGCCAACCAGACGGAGAACGAAACTTTACTTTGTTAATATTATTATCTATCCATATATCACCATTATTGACATAGTATGATTCCGCCACAGGATCGGTATTGCCCTGATATATAGTTGTTCCTCGTTTACCTATTTTAAAATAGGGAACGGTAGTTCCCCTTGCATTCAGTGTTACTGCCATCATGTGTCCTCAACGTCTGCGTATTATAAGTCAGATAATTATATCTGTCGTTAAGTTGTGTTATTCTTAATCTATTTATCTTATTATACTAATATATCATATTATAATTATAAAGTCAAGGTAAAAAAAGAGGGACCTCTTTCGAAGCCCCTCCTAAATTTTAAGTATTAATTAAACTAGTTAAAGTTTAAGGAGTAACTGGTGTCGGGATTGCTTTGTACTCAACAGAAACAATTGCTCGACCGACAGTTGGTGATGCGGATGAACCACTATTGCCAAGTGTTGCTGTAATAGTTGCGCCTTTAAGCGATGAGTCTTCGTAGCCTTGTTCAATAATGTATAGACCAGTTTCTGACATATCAACATCCAAAGGCGAAACGAATGTATTTGCTCCGTCTGACACAGTGATTTCATCACATCCCTGAAATGCTGTTGTAATTTTGATTGTTACAGATTTAACATAAAAGTCTTTACCTGCTACATCTTTGATGTTACCTACTGTGAATGATGAAGGGCCTGTTGCAGTGAAATCTTTGCGAATGAAGTTATCACCAACTTTGGCAATCTCATCATCGACATATTTCTTAGTAGATACAACCATATCATCTGAATTATCAAAATCAATTACTGTATTTGCTGGTAGCATAACCATACCGCCAGTGCCATTAGCACTCGTAGTTTTTGGAGCCAATACTAGATTAACTTCAGTGCCGCCGACTGCTGCTAGTTCGATACCACCAATGCCGTTTTTGATTTCTAATGAATCTGTTGCAGTGGCTGTTTCAACGAATGTTGCGATTAGTGTATCAGTCGCGCCAAGAACTTGTGTCTTGCCTGCAGTTGCACCGCCGAGACCGCCTTTAATAATGACATCACCAGAAATACCTGCTGCACCGCCGTTACCGCCTTTAAGGATTAGATCTCCTGCGTTTGTCGCATCAGAATTACCACCTGAAACAGTTAAATCAGTATCATCGTCACCTTGAAGAACAGCTTCGCCTGATTGACCTACTAGGAATACGTCACCGCCATTTTGACCTTGAATATAAAGATCAACTAGTCCGGTTCCTGTAGCATTTTTAGCAGTCATTGTTACACGACCCGCTGTGTTAGCTAAATCCAAGTATTCAGCACCAGTAGTCATACCTGATGTGTCAATTGCAAGATTGCCATTTATGTCACGTAATGTACCTTGGTATCCATATGCTAATGCACCTGATCCATTTGCTATTAGAACTGTATGTTCTGACCCGGCAGCATCTAAACCTGTACCACCATTTGAGATTGGCGTAATACCAGTAATATCGGTAGTTACATCAACTTTATCATAACCTAGAGTACCTGCACCATCGACTTTTAGTACTGTCGAGGGAAGACCTTTTACTAGTTCTGCAACACCTGAACCTGAACCTGACATCTTCATCAGAGAATCATCTGCAAAGGTTGATGTATCAGTACCAGTACCACCATCGGTTGTTGCGATTGTTCCACTTAGACCGAAACTTGCCGCTTGAATTTCACCAACGCTGATGTTAGCCATAGTGCCGTTAGCATCCTTTGATGACCACACATCGTCTGTTTCATCCCAATACCATTTTGCATTGTGATCTGAACCACGATTTACTTCAAGACCTGAATCTTCAGTTGGTGCAATGTTACTAGCAACGTTTGAATTCAATTCGATCATGTTATCTTCGATAGCAACTGTTTCTGATAGTGTAGTTGTTACTGCACCTGAAACTGTTAGATTACCGTGGATTACTGCGTCAGTAGTAACTTCTAGCGATGCTAGAGTTGAAGCGCCTGCTGCAAGTGTGTTTGCACCAAAATCACCAGCTACTGCGAATGTTGCCGCTGTATCTGTTAGTGTCATTTTAGTTGAATTTGCGTTATCATCGATACCTGTTGATGCGAAGTTTGAGATTGTACCGCCATCAATTTTATCACCATCGATTGAGTTGACTGCTAAATTCAATGTACCTGCTGAAACATCTAATGTACGGTTTGCACCTACAGTAATGTCATAGCCACTCATTGTAGAACCGGCTGTAGCACCAGTTAGGTTTGCATCAGAGATTGTTCCGCCGTGAATTGCATTACCAGATACTGAATCGTTAGTCAATGTCAAAGTTTGACCTGACAAGTCAATAGAAGTACCTGAAATAGAACCACCAGTAATATCAACGTTAGTTGAGTTTAGGTTTGCCGCTGTTACTGTTGCAAGGTCTGCTGTACCACCTGTTAGAGTTACGTTGTTTGACTCAAGTGTTGAGAATTTACCAGCTGCTGAACCGCCAACGCCCATACCAACAGTAGTTGCATTAATTGAACCACCGGTTAAAGTGACATCATCTGATGTTAGACTTGGGCCGTTAATCGTCCCAGCTGTTAGATTTACGTTGTTTGATGTTAGTTGTGAGAAAGTACCTGCTGCTGATCCATCCGTACCACCACCAATAGCAGTACCAGAAATTGTACCACCCGTTAGAGTTACGTTGTTTGACTCAAGTGTTGAGAATTTACCAGCTGCTGAACCGCTATCGCCCATACCAACAGAAGTTGAATTAATTGTACCACCAGTGATTGCAGCACCATCTGTTGTCATTGTTAAGAAAGTACCTGCTGCTGATGTGCCTCCACCAATAGTTACAGCGTCCGCTGTGCCACCGTTGATAGTTGCTGTTGTTGCCACTAGTGATGTAATTGTGATTGCATCAATTGTGCCGCCATCAATTGAATCGCCACTAATTTGGTTTGCTGCAAATACTAGACTTGTTGCCGCTGATACATCTACTACATCACCTGCTTCTGCAGTTAAACTACCATAAACGCCGCCGTCTTTCAATAGAACTCCATCTATTGTTACGCCATTATTTAAAACAGTTTCACTAATTTTCGGTACAAACAATTCAGTTGCGAATGTAGCATTCGTTCCTACAATGTCATTTCCAAAGGTAATATCAGAATCTTGAGTTAATTCATAGATTGTATTAACTGCGATTGAGTCCATTGCTTGTGAACCAATTTTTAGGTCTGCTAGTGCCGTGCCTACTTTGAATTCCCAAACGTCATCTGTCTCATTCCACTGTAGTGTTGCTGAGTCTTCTGAACCACGGTCGATTTCGATACCTGCTGTGCCTGCTGTTACGCCTGCCGCTTGTTCGCCTTTGTTAAGAACGATTGAGTTATCTGCAATCTCTGTGTTTGTTGTGTTTACTGATGTTAGTGAACCTGATACTGTTAGATCGCCATTTACAATTAGATTTGCATCAAACCTTGCATTTGTATCTTCTAGTGTCAAGATTGTAGTTGTTGTTCTAGCATCACCCTCCACTGTACCTAGTGGTGTTACATTATCATCAATACCTTGTGATGCGAAATCTGAGATTACCCCACCATCAATATGATTACCTGAGATTTGGTCATTATCTAGTAGAAGTGCCTGACCGGTCATATTTAAATCTGTACCGCCGATTGCACCACCAGTGATTGCAGCACCATTTGTTGTCATTGTTGTGAATGTACCTGCTGCTGGTGTGCCTCCACCAATAGTTACAGCGTCCATTGTGCCACCATTGATTGTAGCTGTACCGATTGTTGCAGTTGTTAGATTTGAAGTTCCTGTTGCTGTTACACCGTCGTCTTTTAGTAATACACCATCAACTGTAACGCCAGTGTTTAGTGTTTTTTCATCGATTGTGTCAGCCGTAATACCACCGGTACCAACTGAAGCACCGCCGAAGTCAATGCCTGCTTGGGCAATGATTTTACTAGTAAATGTAATGTCACCGCCGCCTGTACTTGCTGTAACCTCGTTTGTTTTTAATAGTGTGGTTGCGTCAATTGTTGTACCTGTCATTGCTACTGGAGTTTGGCTACCAATAACTGTATTATCAATAAAACCACCATCGATATCAACTGAGATTGATGCTAGTGTTGAGAATTTACCCGCTGCTGAGGTTGTTATACCAATTGGAACATTGTCAATTTGAGAACCGTCTGCGCCGTCTACGTCTAGTACGCCGTCTACGTCTAGTGTTTTGCCAGTGCCAACAGCGATATCAAAACCACCGATTGAAATGTTTTCACCACCAATAAGATTGGCTGAGTCAATTGTACCACCTGAGATTACGTCACCTGATAGTTGGTCGTTGTTTAGATCTAGCGTACCACTTGTTAGGTTTATTGTACCACCAGTGATATTAACAAGGTTTGAGTTTTGTAACGCCATTGAACCTAAGCCCAAGTTTGTACGTGCACCTGCTGGATCAGTCGCAACATTTACTCCTAGACCACCATTTGCTAGTGGAAGAATACCTGCTACTGAAGTTGCTAGGTTAACTGCGCCATATGTCACGCCGCCGCCGCCGTCTGATTGTAAAACTTCGCCAATTGTCCCTGTGCCTGTCATTGAAATTTTGTCATTAATTATTGTAATAAATTCACCATCAACTTCTGCACTTATTGTATTACCTACTTTTGATAAACCAGTACCTGCTGTGATTTGGCCTGTACCTGTAAATTGTGAGAACGTAATCTCAGTTGTACCAACTGTAACTGTTCCGTTTGTACTACATACAAAACCTTGGTCTGAATTTGCTGTTCCTTCTTCAACAAAGAAGAATGATCCGACGAATTCGCCTGGAGCATCCATATCTATAGCACGATCCATCTCTGCACCAGCTGCACTGAATACATAGATACCGTTCTGTGATGCGGTTGTTTGTGCTTTTACCAAGACACGGTCGCCTTGTGTTAGTGTTACGCCATCAATTTGTCCTGGTGGACTGTCGATCGTAATATTTGCTGATGTAGCAACTCTTACAGATTCTTTTACGTCAAGACCTTGTGCAACCTGATCAACATAGTTTTTACTTGCTGCGTGCGAATCTGCTGTTGGTTCTGCAACGCCCAAGTTAGTTAAAGCGGTACCGTCTGATGTTACTTTGAACAGTGATCCGCCAGTATCGTATACGACTTTACCGCCGCCTTTACCATACTGTACTGACTGACCAATACCAGCAATACCGAAATTTTTAATTAAAGCCATTAAAGTTCTCCTATTATATAGCTATTAAATAAGAACACGAATAGAATTCGAGTCTTAAATTGGTTAAAGTTTTCATGAAAAATTTATCCGGGAAGAACACATCAGATAAATTAAAGTAAGAGTGTTATCTTACAATTGTATTTATACTTCCTAGATTGTGTATTTTATACTAATATTAAACGTATGTGACAATTACTTTTATTTCGCCGGCAGTTGCATCAAAATGTGATAACTTTGCCTTTATTTCTATTTCAGTTTCGCCCTCATAGTGATAATCTGAATTAGTTTCATACGAACCAATAGATTCTACATCATTAGAGTCCGAACTCATAAGACGATCTGATTCTGCTGTTGTGCCAATCACTAAAGATGGAATATTGGCTGGCGTATAACCAGTCATCGGAGAAATAACTTCAACTAATACACTAACAACTTTTGAATTATTGGACATTCTGCCTAACACAACAGTATCAGATGTTCCAAATCCAGATATTGGACAAGTGAATGTATGTGATAATGTACTTGCATCTGTTGCAGCACTATCTTGATCTGCTACCAATGACCAGGCTGTTCCATCCCAAATGAATAGTGCCCACTCACCTTCGCCGCTGTCAAGAACATATGCTGCATCGCCTACCAGAACACCAGTGAGTGCATTTCTTTCTGCAATTCCAGCAACAACAGTTGTACCTGCTTTACGGACACCTTGTTCAACATTAAGACCAATAGCATATGATCCATTATGTCCAGACAATACTCCAAAATCAACAGTTGGTCTACCAATTTCATCGGTTATTATTATCTCGCCGCCATCATCTCTTCTAAGTTGTAATACAAATGCGCTTGCTGCAGCAGCATATGATAGTCCCAAAGCAGAAACAGAATTAGTTCCTGCAAAATTGTTTCCATTTGAATCAGGTGACACATTTACGATTGTAATACTTCCACCATTTGCTTCAAATATTATTAAATTTCCATTTGCATGGTCTGCGGTTATAGAATTAATTCCTGCAGCGTTAATATCGTTCGCCATGTCCTCTGCGATTGCGACTGGCATTCCGAATGAACTTTGCCCGGCTGTAGTAGTTGTGAAATTAACCGCCGCGCCATTGATAGTTGCTGAGAATGGTGCAAATCCCCCAACAAGTCCATATGCATTTCCATATGTTTCACTATCAGATTCAATTTCATTAGGTGCTGGACTTGCTTCTGCAATTACTTTATGTTGATCAGTAAGAGCATTAATATCATCTTTTGCATTTGTCACACTCACAACACCGTTATTGCTTGTTAAAAATTGAACATCAATTCCATTAATTCCCATCTTGTCGCCGGCAGTACAAGAGCCATTTGTAATAGTTCCTCGGGATATACTTGGTATTTGATCTTTAATCTTTAAGAAAATAGCAACATTTTGTTTTTCGGTTGTTAGTTCTCCAGTTCCATCAATTGCCGGATATATAAAATCACCTGCTGAACCTGGTAGCCCAGGTACAAAATCAATAACCCCATTTGCAGGTCTTAGAAGAAAATTATTTGGACCAGGGCCAGGATGTGTCACTGTGCCGACTAATCTATCCATATTATCTTGTCCTGCAACTTCAAACTCACCAGTGTCAGAATTCATACATATTACATCACCTTCATCAAATCCGTGTGCATCTTGATTTAAAAGATAATTATTAGATGGATTTAGATACTTAAATCGTGAGTTTACGTTAGGATAAAAATCACTAGAAACTGAGCCGACTGGTAGTGGATCAATCATAGGATCACCATTTTCATTAAGTTGAAATACAATTGCACTACCTGGAATATTAAATATACCAGTACCAGCCGCACTTCGAAAAGTGTTATATCTGAGTCTATCTTCTACCTGACAAGTGACTGACAATGCGGTTTTTTCTATTATTGAAACAATTTGCAATGCTCTACCATCTGTTGCGCCAGCAATAAAATCTCCAACAGTTATGTCAAATCCATCAAATCTAAATGGAGTACGTGTTAAATGTGAGCCATGATTAACCTGTGTAACACCCATTGTTATTTCCCAACGGTATGCTTTAGCATTACTTGCACCTGACCACCAATTGTCGCCTAGGCCATCATCATGAGGCCAGGATGCAATATTTTTAGCACTTGTTACAGTACATGATATAACTTTTGCCGGAACATTTAAATCTATTGCACTTGTCTTATAATTAATCATTTTAATTATTCCTTAAATCAGTTATTATATCATTGAAACCACAATCCATGCGTGGGTGTCTGTCCCAAAACTTCTACCGGCACCAGTGTCTGCTTCTCGTAATACTAAGTTCATAGTAAGTGATCCTAGTGAACCAAATGCAATTGGTGACCCAGGCGTTCCACCTGCGTTTAGAGTACGAGTAGTCATATCTTTATTAAGTGGCATAATTATATACTGATTTGTAGTTCTAGAATATCCGTAAACAAGTACGTTTGACGGTGGGAATGAATACCCACTAAATGTTACAGCAACTTCACCTGAGTTTACATCAACGATATTTGCTGATATTCCACTTGTTGAATTTGAAATGCTTGATAATGAACCATTTGTCGCATAATTTAGTTTGAAATATTCTACACTACTACCGCCGTCACCGCCGCCGCCGCTTGCTGGTGCTGCTGGTGCCCATTCGCTACTTGTAGCATTCCATGTAAGAACATCGCCATTTGTTGGAACAGTTGCATCAACATTGCCTAAATCACCGAGTGTTTCAGTTGATAAATCTACAGTTCCACCACTTGCTGGAACAAATTTACTACCATCCCATTCTAAGAATTGGCCTGTTTCTACACCAGTAATATCAACATTGTTCAGTTCGCCAATAGATGAACTTGATAGATTTGCTGCTGCTGGTGCAGTTGGCTGCCATTGCGTACCTGACCATGCGAGTAACTGTCCTAATGCAGGAGCACTAGAAGAAACATTGTTTAAATCACCTAAATTAGAGTCTATTGAAACAACAAGATTATTTACATTAATACCTGTTCCTCCGGTATAAACGTTATGAGCAAGAAGACTAGTACTATCCCCTAATTGAGAAATATCATTGGGAATCGTAGGCTTATCTGTTAAATCATTATATGATGTGACACCACCGCCGCCGCCTGTTACAGTTGAGAATGAGAAGTTACCTGAACCATCAGTTGTTAGAACTTGTCCTGATGTCCCATCGTTGATATCAAGATCAGTTAGTTCTAATCCGTTAATTGTATTACCAGTAAAATCAACTTTTCCACTAAATGTAGTTGTTTGTGAACCTGATAAATTTGTGAATGCAATGTGCGTTGCTTTATTACCAGTGCCATCGTCACTTTGAATTGCCATTGGTTGTGCAGCATTATCTGCACCCACCCAATAATTTGTTTTGATCTTACCACCGCCATTTGGACCAATAATTAGTGAGCCACCACCGGATACATCATATGTAAAGCCAGCAGCCCCGCCTAAACTACCATTATCGTTATACTGAATTGAGCCATTGTCACCTTGTGGAGTAACTTCTGCACTTGCCATGTCGGCCGGTGCATATGTAAATACACCATCGCTTGAATTGAATGTCAGTGAACCGCCACCTGATTTAGTTACAGTGTTTACACTTACGGATGAACGTGTTTCTGATGATATATCTGGTGGAATAAATGTGAATACACCTGTTTGTGCACTATATTGTAATGATCCAGATGCACTTCCTATTGCTTGATTTGAGACACTTAAATCAGATAGTGCGATCCCACCGCCACCGCCGCCGCCACCGCCTAGTAGTCCATCGGCATCTGTTAATTGATTCACATCAGCCGGTATAATTGGCTTATTTACTAGATCATCATACTCTCCTGAGAATGCAGGAGGATTTAACTGTAACCAAGCAGCAAAACCTAGACCAATATCATAGTTGATATAAAGACCTAGATTACTATCATCAAACCAAAGTTCGCCAGGAACTATATTTGTAGGTTCCGCGCTACCTATATAGACACCAGGTATATCTTTGTTTTCCCAATCACCACTTACATTATTATAAGTTAGAACCTGTCCTTCAGCAGTAGCCGATATAGAAACATCATCTAAATCATCAATTGTAGTTCTCGCTACTGCAGGTGTTAGTGTAAATGTACCAGTTACATTATTATATTCTAACTTTGTCAGATCGCCAGTTGCTGTTGCGTTTGATACACTTAGATCGGATAATGATATTCCAGAACCACCTGATGATGTTGAATCAGATGCAGGCGCCCATGCATCGCCATTCCATTTTAGTACTTGGCCTGTGCTTGCTGCAGCCGAACTCACATTTGTCAAATCGCCCAATAGAGATATGCCACCACCCAATAGACCACCTGTATCGGTTAAATCACTGATATCTGCTGGAGCATCAGTAATGCCATAACCTGCTAATGTAGTTGGTGTATCAGTTAATTCATCCCAGGAACTTGCACCTCCATCAGTAATGCCATAACCTGCTAATGTAGTTGGTGTATCAGTTAATTCATCCCAGGAACTTGCGCCGCCATCAGTAATGCCATAACCTGCTAGTGTAGTTGGTGTGCCAGTTAATTCATCCCATGTACTTGCACCTGCTATACTTGATAAATCTATAGAATTACCACCAGATATTTGCAGATTTGAACCAACAAGTGTTAAACTTTGACTATCTGTACTCGCTGCTTGAATTATACCAGTACTATCTGTTAAGTCTGATATATCTGTCGGGATTGTTGGGGTATTAATTAAATTTGTATAATCTTTTATATCTTCATCGTTAAATAATAATGTAGTTCCAGAAGAACGTAAGGTGTTACCACTAGTTCCCATATAAATTGAATTATCGCTAATGTAAAGGTGACGAACCAATTTATCTGGACTACCAATATCAAACTGTGCTGTAGTTTTTGGAATTAAATTAAAGTCCCAATCCCCTGCATTATATGCTTCTGTAAATGTTGTAGTTGCACCACCACCCAGATCAGATAAATCTATTGAGTTTCCATTATCGATAGAAAGTGTAGTGCCATTTAATGTTAATTGCTGGTAATCTGGCGCTGCTGCCTGTGGATTTAACTCTATCCATATTGGAATGCCATCAAATTCGTAGTTAATGTTTAAACTTAGAGTTAATGCATCTAACCATAGTTCTCCAGGTTTAGGAGATGCTGGCGGACTATCTGTTATTGGTACTACCGATAATTCAGTTAAATCAACTGATTGTCCATCTGAAACATCTAATAATCTTGTTGTATGATCGTATGTGAATGTTTGCGCAGCAGGAATATCAGATAATTTTGCTAATTTATTACCATTCCATACTAAATCGCTATCGCCATCTGCTTCTAGTGTATTAGAACCTATATTAATTGTTGAATCATCAATAAAAATATCTGTCCAACGATTGGTTGCTGATCCCAAACTTTGTAATGCATCTGTTGCTGGAACAAAATTCCATCCCGCATCAAGTGTCAATGTGGATGTTTCGCTATTTGATGTTAGACCATCAATATTTGCATCACCGCCAATATTAACTAGATCAATAGTATTTCCACTTGAAATTGATAGTAGTGTGCCGTCCAATGCTAGAGATTGTGGCACACTCTCGCCACCACTGCCACCACTGCCGCCAGTTGGTGGCGAAGAAACCCATGCACTGCCATTGTATGTTAGCACATCACCAACATCACCATCTATTGTAAGATTATCTGCTAAAACAGCAGTGCCGTGAAATCTTTCACCATATATATCATTAAAGCGTAATTCTGCACTACCGATATCCCATTCGTTATCCACTGATGGTGCACTATGTCCATCTAATTTGATATAGTTATCAATGTCAGTAAATACTGGAACTGTGATACTATTGCCACCTGAGATGGTAATTTCATTGCCATCAATCGAAAGTGTCTGTGCATCTGCGCCACCACTAAGACTTGATAAATCTACAGAATTACCGTTGGATATTAATAATTTGCCATCTATTACTGATAAATTTTGGTAGTCTGCGTCTAGTCTCGCTGCTAGTTTATCATCTACCCATTGTTCCGTAGCATATCCAGTTAAATCAGTTGCAGCATCTACAAGTGATACAAGATCAACTGAGTTACCATTACCTGATCCACTTGAAATTGATAGAATAGTTCCATCGAATGTAAGTTCTTGCCCATCACTATCGCCCAAAGCGTTGATAGTATTAACAACAAAATCTTGTGTTGCATATGATGTCAAATCAACTGGATTAGATAGTGAAGCAAGATCAACAGTGTTACCTCCAGAAATAGTTAATTCAGTTCCATCTAAGGTTATCTGTTGTGCATCAACATTTGCATACTCTGATAAATCTACAGAATTACCATTTGATATTGAAATTAAGTTATTTTCCAATGTTAACAATTGTGCATCTGTATTAAGTGCACCTAGCATATCATTTATATCAGTTAATTCTGATATATCTGCTGGAATTGTTGGTGTACCAGTTAATTCTTCCCATGTAGTAATACGATCTAATAAATTTAATGTGTCATCTAAATCTTTTACATCAGTCGCAACTGTTGGTTTATCAGTTAGATCGTCATATGATCCACTAAATGGTTCTGGTATAATGGGCTTGTTTGTTAAGTCATTATAATTGCCACTAAATGTTTCTGGTATAATGGGCTTGTTTGTTAAGTCATTATAATTGCCACTAAAGTTATTAGTCTCTAGTAGACCAGATTCATCAGTTAAATCAGAAATATCTGCAACTAGTGTTGGTTTATTTTGTAGTGTATTCCAGTCCGCATGCGGATGGTCAATGTTATCAATTGCTGTAGTTAAATCAGTTGTAGTAACATAATTTCCTAAATTTAGGCTTACACTATTACCGTCTGTAATAGTTAGAATATTTCCATCCCATGACAATTCTTGAAACGCTTTGGGACTAGCAACCCATGTTGCGCCATTGTGTGTTAGAACATCGCCAGACGCGCCACTGATTGATAGGTTTTCTGCAAGTACTGCTGTACCATGAAATGTTTCAGCATAGATATCACTGAATCGTAGGTCTGAACTACCAATATCCCAGTTATTATCTAAACTTGGCAATGAATGACCATCTGTTTTAATAAAGTTGTCTACGTCAACCGGTGATGGCAGTGTAACTGAATTGCCGCCGGAGATTGATAGGGTCTGTCCATTTATTACAAGAGATTGTGGAGTTGCATTAGATTCATTCTCTCCAGAACTTGCTGGTGCTGCAGCTGGTGCTGCAACCCAGTTATTACCATTCCATGTTAGAACATCGCCATTGTTTGCCCCAACAACTGTTAAATTATCTGCAAGAATTGCGGTTCCGTGAAATGTACTAGCGTATACATCATTATATTTGAAATCACTGCTACCTAAACTAAAAGTATTATCTACTGTAGGAATATTATTTGAATTAAGTCGCATATAGCGGGCATCACCATCTGCTTGACTTATTGCACCAATATTTGTTCTTGCCAGGGATTTATTTGGAAGGTCTGATAAGTTATTTGAATTTTCTAAAAACTGCGTAGTATCAATATTTGTAGATAATGTTATTGTGTCACCATCATCTGAAACAATTATTCCGTTTCCGCCTGCTACACTTTTAAAACTAAATGTACCAGCATTATCAACTCCGGACAACAATGCACTGCCTGTTCCAAGATTGGTGCCACTTTGTAATGTAGTTGATAAATCTGCTGATATTACCAATCCATTGCCACTATCAGTTATTGTTACATTAGTGCCTGCTGTTATCGTTTGTAATACAATAGAAGAACCTGTAACTGAACCTAGTTGATTTCCTGCACCAATATGTGTTACAGAATCTATTCCACCGCCTCCGCCGGAACCTGCGCCGGCAGCATTAACAAATGCACCTTCTGAAGTGTCATATACAAGAACTTGGTCATCCTGTAAATTACCAACTAATTTAAATGTTGGATTAAAAGGTGTTGCGTTTATACTCATTTCTATGCCCCTTAATAATTCAGATATATCTTGTCAATATATCCAACTGTATTGATATCAGATTGTCCCAGTGATGTTCTATCTAATGTAGCTCTTAAATATACTAAATTTGCAGTAAATGTATATCCTTCGACACCTGTAAATTTATTGTAATCTTTAAATGGCATACCGTTAATTAATATACTAAACCAATCATCTTCTGTTGGATTTGTTGCAAGTGTACCTTGAATGCGAACTCTTCCAATTAATCCTTGGCCATAGATAGCAACAGTGTGTAGTCCATCAGTATAGCCATAGTAACTGTCACCAGGCACTGCGTTACCCACAACATCAAGGTTTGTTCCTGAATTTTCTAGAAGAGTTATTGTTTTACGTGCCATTATTAATCCTTAGTCTGTTTGGGTCTCTACTTCTACTACTGCAGCGCCGCTAATAAGTTCAGCAACAACTTGTTCAATAGTTAGTGAGACTTCTTCATTAATAAGATTTGATTTTTCTTCACCGCTTTTAGAAATCTGTGATATTCTGATTACTATAATTTCCTCTTTAATACTCGCCATTTTATATCCTTTTAGTTTATATCAATGATATTTATCTATAAACTATTTATCTGATTGGTGGATTTCATGTCTTAGTATTGCTTTTGTTATTTTAGTAATATTTTCACTTGCAACAAATGCCATAAGTTGCATATCAATATGCTCATTGCAATATATCGTATATGAATTATATGTGCTATGTCTATATCTATAATTATAACGTGAGTTATTGGGAGTTATAATTATATTGTCCTTGGCGAATCTACGTAAATTAATATTTAAGAAATAATTGTCATTATTAGAATAAGATTCTACTAATAATGGTCCCAAATTTGTATGTAAATTATGATTATATTTCAGCATTATTTTATATCTGAATTTTTTATAATATAAATTATTCTTTATCTCAATATCATCCTCTTGCGCATCTAATGTTTCTAATAGATTATCTATAAACGGAATATGAATTTCTTGTTGTAATTCCCGATATCTTGTTGTTGCAAGTTCAAATACATCCTTATCTTCAAAATAAACATGTGTCATTGCACTATTTGTAAATTTAATACCTGGTTTACTTTTAAGAAATCTTATACAGTTTGATCTACTATTAATATCCTCAGATGTTTCCGGATAATCGAACCACCATCCATAACCGGTTCCATTCTTATATGATTCAATAACTTCCTTAGAAGGAAAACCATACAGACGTTTATATGATATTTTATAAGGATATTTCTTGTAAAATAGTTTAGTGGATTCGACATACTTAACCATATGAAAATACTAACTCATCATCTATGACTTTAATAACTACTTTTCCACCATTCATTAGATTTCCAAATAAAACTTCTTTTGATAAAGGTTTCTTAATATGATCATTAATAACACGCTGTAAAGGTCTTGCTCCCATATCAGGTATGTACCCACGTTCACGCATCCATGCTTTTGCTCCAAGTGTTAATTCAATTACCACACCTTTTTCGGACAACATATCATTTAATTCATTAATTGATTTATCAACAATCATATCAATATGTTCACGTTGTAGAGCAACAAATTCAACCATTGCATCTAGTCTATTTCTAAATTCAGGTGAAAAGAATTTTTTCACAGCCTGCATGCTTGCATCATTATTGTCATTATTAAATCCAATTGCCAACTTAGACTTTTGTGCAGCACCAAGATTACTAGTCATAATAAGAATAGCATTACTAAAATCTGCCACTTTTCCAGTTGAACTTGTTAATCTACCATCATCCATAACTTGTAATAGCAAATTCATAACACTCGGATGTGCTTTTTCAACTTCATCTAATAAAATAATACAGTTTGGAGTTTCTTCTACATCATTAATAAGTTTGCCACTACCTGCGCCACCTTCAGCATGTCCCACATAACCTGGAGGTGCACCGATTAATTTAGATACACTATGCTGTTCCATATATTCACTCATATCATACTTACGAAGCGTTACATCTAAGTTGCTTGCAAGTTGGCGACATAGTTCTGTCTTCCCTGTCCCTGTTGGTCCAACAAATAAGAAACTGCCAATAGGTTTGTTGGTAGGACGCATACCTGACTTTGCAACTAAAATAGATTCTACTAAGGTACCAACTGCTTTATTTTGACCAAATAGTTTCTGCTTTATATTATGTTCTAAATTAGCATAATTGTTATTTTCTTTTGCATCTATCATATCCAATGGAATACGAGTAATTTTTGATACTGCCTGTTCTACTGCCCCTCTGTCAATTTTATTAGTTTTATTATGTAACTTATTTCTAGCACCTGCGACATCAATAATATCGATAGCACGATCAGGATTATATTTACCATGCATATATCGTTCTGCTAAGTCAACTGCATAATCTAGTGCATCATCATCATATTCATTGCCATGAAATTCTTCATAATATTTTTTAAGACCCTTAACAATTAACTTGGTATTTTCTTTACTTGGTTGTTCTACTACAACTTTTTGGAATCTACGTTGTAACGCTCTATCCTTTTCAAAATTTTCTCTATATTCTTCACTAGTAGTGGCACCCATACAAAGTAGTTTGCCACCTGCTAATAATGGTTTTAACAAATTTGCAATATCAATATTTGAACCACCTGCAGAACCTGCTCCCATAATCATATGAATTTCATCAATGAATAGGATTACATTATCTTTTTCAGATAATTGTTCAAAAACTATTTTAGCACGTTCTTCAAATTCTCCGCGATACTTTGTACCCGCAACCATTGCTGTTACATCCAATGAATAGACAATTTTATCTTTAAGCATATCAGGACAGTCATTATTGACAATGTTTCTTGCCAGACCTTCAGCAATAGCAGTTTTACCAACACCTGGTTCACCTACAATTATAACATTGTTCTTTTTTCGTCTTGCTAATACTTCAGTTATTTCAAGAATTTCTTCTGTTCTGCCAATTACCGGATCAATCTTTCCTTCTGCCGCACTTTTATTTAAGTTATCACAAAAGTCTTCAAATTTTATTTGTCCTTGACTTTCTGGTCCACCCGACATTCCACGTTGTGCACTACGATGTATTGTATTTGTGAATGCATCATAAAAGTCCTTTTCAATAATACTAACTACCTTGTCTCTACTTGCACCATGTTTCTTTAAAATATAAGAAGCATGCGAAGATGTTTCACTTAATAGAGATACTATAAGATCCTTAGGAAACATTTGCTTTCGTCCAGTGAAAATAACCTGTGTTACTGCACGATTAAAAACACGGTCAAGTGCTAAAGTTTGTCTAGGTCCCATATCATCTAGTTTTTCAACAGTAATATCATCACGTTGTGCTAGGTTCTCTTCTAGGTCTCGAATGATATTACTATGACTGCAACTCATTTTACTCAATAATTCTAACACATCATTTTCATCCATTAGAACATACAATAAATGTTCTAAAGTTACATATTCATGTGAGAGTGACGCAGCCTTAATTATTGACTGGTCTAATGCCCAATTAACTCGATTATTATTCTTGTTCATTATATTCCTTAAATTTAATTCTCAGTATAGTATTTGGTAATATTTCTTTAATAATTACAGTGTCATTAAATTGTGTATTATCTGGGACAAATACATCAAATGTTATAATATCATCATATATAAATGATGATGTTTCCCCTTGACAATATTTTAACTCCAATGCATTTAATTTAACTGTCATATTTACGGTTAGCGATCTGTTCTCTACATATTTATTTTTTACCTTTATATACGCAAGACGAACTATATCAAACTCTTCTACTGACCCACCATGGTCTGGGTGTGCCTTGAGTAAGCATTTTCTATATGCTTGACGTATTGCTTTTTCACTAGAGTATTTATTGATTCCTAAAAGTTCATATGGTGTCATTGATTTTCAGGAAAAACATTTGAAATATCTGTTTCATCGCCATTTGAATAATAATCCTCATATGCAACGATGATTGCATTTTGTTCACTAAGTTTTTTAAGAATTTTTGCCATGTCTAATGCAAGTGCTTCATATCCAGAATTGTTTAATGCATATACGACAACAGGTTTTCCACTTGCTTTGATTTTATCAAATTCTTCTTCCGAATTTTCTGGAGTAATAATTATCCAATCGATCTTCGAAAGTGTTAGTGCATCAGATTCTGGTAAGATTAGATTTGGCCTGGTAATAGGTTGTGAACTATATTCTAATTCTCTTGGTGTTCTACTACAAGCACTAAGGCTTATAGTTAGGGTTAGCAATATCAGAACACTCATTGTTGATTTGTGAAGGTTTTGTAGCATTGATTTCATCCTCTGTTAGTGGTGATCCACCTACTATCTCTAAACATCTTAACATATTATCACTTGCTTTGTCAATTATTTTTTGAACATCTTTTGGTCTACTTGCTGCTAGAAAATCCAATTCGTGCTTTGCTAATTTGTTTTCTAAATTACGTACACGTTTGTCTGCGGCTTTGAATTTTGAATTCGCACGATCAAATTCTATTCTAACACGCTTTAAATCTTCCTGCGTTTTATCCAATGCTGCCTGTGTTGCTTTTTGTGCCATTTCAGATTTAGCAGCATTCTCTGCATATATTCTTATTTGATTTTGTGTATAAGTGTAGTATTGCCATAGTGCAAAGCCTGCTGCTGTAATTACAGCCACAATAATTAGATATTTTTTTATCTTGAACATTATTTATTCCTTGATATTAAACTCTAAATTTTCATGATCCGGATAACTTACAATTACTGGTCCTTCTGGACAATTATAATTAATACGTGCCAATAATGTTGCAGTGCCTGGGCTGATCATACTTCTATGATCACCATCAATAGTAAATGTGAATCCAAACTTATCAATCTTATCGCTGGCTGGTCCTGAGAATGTGGTCATACCTGGTGTTGCACCATGGACCATAAACTTGTTATCTTTGATTTCAAGTGTAAATCCTTCAACACTACAATCGTCTCTGTGTTTTTCTCTTGCTACAATCACATCAAAGATTCCATCTACCGGCCCATCACTAATTTCAAAATATTCTGGTGCCCAGGTTAAAATATCTTTGTTTTCTAGTTTATCCCATAAAGTATATCCACCACCTAACATTGCCAGCGATGCTGTTACTGCACCTATACCTTTGGTTATATTTTCTATATCAAAAATAATCATTTACTTGGTGTCTTTTAGCCATGTTTTAACTTTGTCAGATTCAATGCTCAGTGATGGTCCATTATAAAAATCAATAGTCCATTCTTCGATATCTACCAAGCCAGTTATATCTTCTAGAATTTCAAATACTTTTCGCATTAAATCTTCATTTTTAATTTCTACAAATACTAGATACATTCCATTTTCATCAGCAGTTGGTGAAACCTCGGTATCAAGTATTTCATTTACTCCACGTTCTATAAAACGTGCTAAATCATCTGCAGGTTTTTCATCATTAACATAAAATGTAATAACTGTTACATCATCTGTTGTACCAACCTTAGGCTCAAAGTCTGCTATTGTAACCTGAGACTTTACTAGCGATTTTAGTTCATTATATTTAACGCCTTCGTTTATTTGTTTATATTTCATAATTAAATCTCCTGAGCGTTGATGTTTGTATTATCATCTAATCCAGATGTATATGCATCATTTAAATCTGTTACGTCAATATCTTCGCCGCCTACCTTAATTTTTTCGTCACTGAAATCATCAAGAAATTTTCTTGGCATCCAAATATCAACTGCCCAAATTGTATCACTTTTTAATTTAGGAAGTCCATCTTTGTCAAGATCATTTGGTGACCTGGGAATAATAGGAGTTTTTAATATACCTTTAGTAAATTTTATTTCACAACCAATTTTTTCTAAACGTAGGCCGGCCTTAGGATCAGGCATGCCTTTATATGGATACATTAATTTCACATGCAGCCAATAGCGTGACAAATCTGGGCCTTCAACAATTTCGCCTAGATCCCAATTTTTATATGCGTACATACCAGTATCTTCTAGAATCTTTTCGAACTCTAGAAGAATATCTAATAGTGTGTTATTTTTATTAACATCACGTAGGTTATCTAATATATCATCTTGGTTTAATTCAGACATTTGTAAAACTCCATTTGTTAATAGTATTTATCACATAAAAACTTTTTTGTCAATATACAATCGTAACGCACTATTCAAAAAGATTATTGATAAGTATTATTATGGGAGCAATAATTATCTCATACCTTGAAATAACCTTTCACAAGGAGGAATCCAAATATGGCACGAAAGAAACGTGTTGAAAGTAAACCAAATAAAACTAGCCGTGACACTTATCATCCCGATGGCCAGCGTAGCGGTATCATACCATTAAGAAAAAAATCAATCCCCACAATTTTACCACGTAATATAGCACAAGAAGATTATCTATATCAACTGGCAGATCCAAAAAATAATATATGTTTTGCGATTGGTCCAGCAGGTACAGGTAAAACTTTATTGTGTACACTTATGGGCGTAAAAGCGTTTATGGAAAGAGAGGTGAAAAAAATTGTTATTACTCGTCCTGCAGTATCAGTGGACGAACAACATGGTTTCTTGCCAGGTGATCTAAATGAAAAAATGGCACCCTGGACAAGACCTATATTTGATATATTCGAAAAGCATTTTTCGGTGGCTGAAATTGAATCGATGTTGGCAGAGAACATCATAGAAATCGCACCACTTGCATATATGCGTGGACGAACGTTTGAGGACGCTTGGATCATTGCAGATGAAATGCAGAACGCTACAAAGTCACAAATGAAAATGCTATTGACCCGCATCGGTAACAACACTAAGATGATTGTTACTGGGGACTTAAAACAACATGATCGAGGTTTTTCAGAGAACGGTCTTTCGGATTTTATGGAACTTACTAGACGTTATGAACTTGCAAATATGAATCATATTGCTATCTCACGTTTTGATATGATGGATGTAGAAAGACATCCAGCAGTCGTAGAAGTTCTTAAAATCTACGGAGAGGATGACTAACTACATTAAGGGAAGCAGAAATGCTTCCCTTTTACTTTTTTATTTCTTTTTTAATTTTTTTCGTAGTTCTTCCACAGTGAGTACCTTAACCTCTCTGCCACTATATACTTTAGCATTTTTATCTTTTCCATAAAATACGAATTTAGATGAAGGAACATATGTAATTGGATTTTGTTGATCCTCTTGCGGCAAATATTTGAAATTCATATTCCCGTTATTTTGGATCATGGCCCCATTAACTTTATGTCTAAACCTACCAGTTTGAGAACCATTCGATGTAAATGTAATATCCTTATCTCCGTCACCATCTACATCGTTAAAACGAATTCGATTAAAGTGATAGTTCCATTCGTTTCCTTCGTGTACCGGTTTAAATGTCTTGGGCGCTTTGATAATTTTAATTAGATTAGATTTGAACTTACCATTGCCTTTATTTTCTAAAATATCTACCGCAACACCTACATATAAGTGTCCCGCTCTCGACAAAACAATATCCAAGTCTCCGTCAGAGTCTAAATCCCACATTGAAACTTCGGGAACTGTTCCCCATTTTTTTGTGCCGTCCTGTGGTAAACGATTGGTTCTTCCGAACTTACCATATCCATTATTGTACATAATTCCAGTTGGAGTTGAGTAACCAAATTCATGACCTGAATGTACAATATCTAAATCGCCATCGCCATCCATATCTCCCAGTTCAATGACATATGCATGTACATTTCCACACCCTTTAACTGTCATAAACCCTTTGCCATTATTCATCCAACAAGATAATCTTGCTCCTCCATTCTTATCCTGCTGTGTCATAACTACATCTAGATCACCATCATTATCGATATCACCAAACGAACCGCCGTGATTATATACTGCATAGTTTGGTTTGCTTAGATGTGTTGCCGAACTTTCATACCATTTACCATCTGAATTACTTAGGAAATAACTATCTCTGTACCCGTGATATGTTCCCATGCCAGTATCAGCAACCCAGTAGTCTAATATACCATCGTTATTAAAGTCAGCAACAAGTTCTTTAGATACTATCTGTTGGCCTGGCTTACTGCGGTTGTCTACAAAAAGCATCGAACGGTCTTTGAATTTACCATCTTTGGATCCAAATAGTACACTTGGACCAAACCCTTCACCTTCGCAACGGTCGCCACTGCATAGCCCACCAACCCCATCACCCGTCTTATTTAAATTGGTAGGATTCATAGACCCATTATACAACACATCAAGAATACCATCATTATTAAAATCTTGATATACATAAGATGGTGTCCACCAATATCGTGTTTTTATTCTACCTGGATTGGTATTTGGAAAGACATTGTAATCCACATTGTTTTTGATATGAATACCCGCAATAGCATCAGACACATCGGATGTAGAACTGTTACCACTAGTAGTACAACCAATTAATGCCACAACAGATGACATAAGGAGTAATTTTATAGAAGTAGTCATGATATTATATCCTTTTACTTTTACCCGATGATGTAATCTGCGATTGCATTCCAATCATCTAACTTCTTAATTGCTGGGTTATCACAATCTTCGTTGTGTCCATGTTTGATTAGTACACTGGTAAGACCAAACTGCAACCCACACTCAGCATTCTCAGTTTTATCTTCTAACCAGAATTTTGCGGCAGGATACTTAGCCGTATATTCTGCAAGTGCGTCATCTTTGTCTGCCCCAGTATCAAGGCAAATAACTTCTTTACACACATTCATGCCGAACACGTTCTTCAAGTTTGAAATACGAAGCAACCGAGCCTTTTCATCAAGTGACAATGAAGTGATAACAACGAACTGATATCCAGCTTCTACTAATTTAGCAACACCACTCCGGGCATCACGAAACGCTGGAAGAAATCCCATCCATGCACTCTCGTTAAACTCCTTGACTAATCGCTTACCATCAGCCTTTTCAATGCCGTATGTAATGCTCATGTCATATACGTTTTCTACTTTTTTCGAATAACCTTTCTGAATCATCCACTCGGAGAACATACCCTCCCAGTTAAGCATAACACCATCACAGTCAGTAAAGATAATTTTTTCGTTTGTCATATTGATACTTTCTTCTTATTACCATTACTTTATATAGTGATTCGTCCAGAATGTCAAGTGCTAATTTTGTTTTTTATGTCTACGAACACGTTCACGCCATACAACATAACTACGTTTTTTAAGATTATATTTCATTATTTTCATAACATCATCTTCGGTTAAATCATACTGAGATTTAATATCAGCCCATGTTGTTTTATCACACCAGGCACTCGCAATAAGTTCAGATAAATTATATTCAGTCATATGATTATTACCGTAAATTTGTACGGACGCATCTTTATACCATCAGCCCACCAACTAGTAAATTGTTGTAGTCCGGCCATCAACACTAACACACTCCGCTGTGCGACAATACTCTGCATCGACATTTTTTGTATGAGAACAACCTCACTTCATTCATATGGGACCTTGTAACCCATACTAGCAAGTAGTAACTCTTGCGTGGCTTTTGGCAGACAGGGTGGGATTCGAACCCACGGAACCTCTCGGTTCGCCGGATTAGTAATCCGGTGCTTTCGGCCACTCAGCCACCTGTCCACATTCTTGGTCGGAGTATAAGGATTCGAACCTTAGACCTCTGCGTCCCAAACGCAGCGCACTACCAGACTGTGCTATACTCCGAATTTAATGGTATCCCGTAGGGGAATCGAACCCCTCTTTTCAGGTTGAAAACCTAACGTCCTAACCGATAGACGAACGGGACAAATAATCTCAAGCAGTTTATGGTCCTGCTTAGGACATTCTGGGCACCATTTGCTCAATTATTTTATAAGGGGAACAAAACCCTTTGACTATGGCGCGGTTGACGGGACTCGAACCCGCGACCCTCGGCGTGACAGGCCGATACTCTAACCAACTGAGCTACAACCGCTTGTTATTATTCTCCAATGGCAAATGACAATTGACGTTCTGCATCTGCCTCTTCTTTGCGTTCTGCAATAATCATATCGACAATTTCATTAAATGAATCATAAAATTCTTCATCGTCTTTCCAGAATGAGCGACACGCAGCATATGCATCAGCATCTACGAAATTCCAGTTGATTGAGTAATCATCATTGAGATTTTCTGATTTCTCAACTGCAGCACGGATTTCGATTTCAAGCATTGAATAGATCATTGTGATTCTCTCTCATTGTTTCTATACATACTTTATAGCACTATTAAAATAGATTGTCAAGCATTATTTTAAATTGTTATTCTAATCCCACGCACGGAATAATAATAGATTGCTGGCAGTTATCTGGGTAGGCAATTGCAGCACCAAGAATAGGCAATCCTACCATAAAGAAAGTAATAATAATAAAAGATAACAATAGTTTCATAAGTTATAATCCTAGTTTGGTGGGCGACCCTGGAATCGAACCAGGCGTGCGTCTCCGCGAGGGAGTTACAGTCCCCTGCCACACCTTGCGGCCTGTCGCCCACTTTAAATTTGGTAGAAGTGGGTGGATTCGAACCACCTCAAAGGCGCTAATCTGGCGCAAAGAGCATATAAAACTCCTCTGACTACCAAGTCTCACTTCCGATTTTTTGGTGCTCCCGGTAGGACTCGAACCTACGACCGACCCGTTATGAGCGGGTGGCTCTAACCAACTGAGCTACAGGAGCGTTATTTCTGGAGCGGGTAAGGAGAATCGAACTCCTGTCTAAAGGTTGGAAACCTACCGTAATAACCACTATACGATACCCGCGGTTTATTTTATCTTTCTACTAAAGGAGTAGCAGCCTGTGAATCATGATAGTCACCACTTGTATAGTAATCACGATACGCAACCTCTTTGACCATTATACCGTTCTTCATACGATATGTAACAATTTCTCTACGAATGACACCAGTAGTATCAGCATCAAATGCGGCTTTAAATGGTCCATCTGCCATATTATATTCTCCTTAATAATATTTGGTACTCGTACCCGGACTTGAACCGGGACGCCTCAAGGGCAACAGATTTTAAGTCTGGCGCGTCTACCGATTCCGCCATACGAGCATATTAATTAGATGATGTAATCATCGTGTTCATTTTCCCATTGATTAATGGCATTTCTTAGTCCCATTGCTAACCAATCACCACCTGACATATCAAGCATTTCGCTCCATTGGTCAACAACTTCATCGATTTGTTCACGCTCTAATTCATCTGGTGAATCTACCCCAAAATGTTCCTGAATTAGTCCAAAGGCCCACTCGGTAACTTCACCTTCCAACCAATCAAGCATTTTGTGTGGACGATGGATTTCAAATTTATCTTCACTCATGTTCGCCTCCATTTCTCCTTTAATTTGGCGATCCCTATAGGATTCGAACCTATGACCTAGTGCTTAGAAGGCACTTGCTCTATCCAGCTGAGCTAAGGAATCATTATTCTTTTTAGTAAATAAGTTGCATACCATCTACATTAGATTGTTTCCAGCCACGTGCCAATGCGTGTGCATCAATAATATCTTTACGTTTGGAATCTGGCGACATTTTTACTTTGTTCGCCCAATCTTGCATTTCCATTTCAACCATAATTGCTTGTTGTCCGCGTGACACACCAGCATTAACTTTGTTTACTTCATTCCAAATAATATTAGCATCTGACATAGTGTATTCCTTTTCATCTGTTATAATAGTTATAGCATATTGATTCTAGATTGTCAACCGTTAATTTCCAAAATAACTAATTAAATTCCACCAAGTATATTCTTTACCTTGGCCAAAATTCATCCAACCCAATGCAAATACACTGACTAATACATAGCAAATAATTTCATTAAGTTTTTCATGATTAGTCATGTGGTGCATACTCCTCTTCAAATTCATTAAATGAATTTTTCTTTTCATCTAGCATACGTTCTAGTGTATGAATTGCCATACGCTTTTCATCGCTTGCACCTTCTGTCAAATTGATGATTGCATTTTGAAGTGTTTCGATATCTTGTAATACTTCGTTCATAGTAATCCTCATTGTTATTACTATTATGTTATACAATGATTCGTTCTAAATGTCAAGATATATTTTGTTTAACCAATCAAAATTATTAATTTTCTGTAAGTCATTAGGAGAATTACAATGTTTTTTGCCATAGTCTGCTCCCATTGTTGCACCAATAGAAATCAATTCATGATGTTCAATGGGCATCGGTGATTTCCAACGGTCGAGTCTCTTTTCTATATCATCAGTTGCTACGCCACTTGCGAGTTTTGTACATTCTCTAAATGCACCTTTCCAAGCATTAAATGGTGTATTTGCAAATCTAGTTTCATTTGCAGGTATATCTATACGATAATATGGAAAGCCAAGTTTTGCCACACCAGTAGTAACATCAACTATTTTTGTCGTGCTTTCAATAAAGAATGAATTACGATTAAATAATTTAACACCACCATATCCTGCTAGTTCACCAGTAGCAGGGTTTAATGCTCTCCAAACGTGAGTACATTGAGCCTGTGGTACACCTGGATATACATCTATTCTATTAGATGGTATATACGAAAAATCAAAATCATCGATTATCCAGGCATCACCATCCACCACATAAAAGTTTTCGGTTGCACTTTGTTCGGCACACGCACGATGTGCTTCATATACGCCATCAACATCAGCAGTATTAATAACTCGCTGATCCTCACCAACCTTAGATAATATTCTATTTAAATTGTTATCTGAATAATCATCCCGGTAAGTAAGATAGAATACATCTATCACGCCACTTGAATCTCTGGCGGTTTACCATTGTCACTTACGCCTAAAATTCCTTCTGGATCACCTAACCAAAAGCGAATAGATGTATCATCTGAAAGTCTCAAATCTTGTCCCTGTGACCATCTGCCGTGTTGCATTAGAACCCAATCACCCACACGCACATCTTTCTGTTCTGGTCCTACTGCATAAACTTCTGCCCAGCGTGGTCTAATGCCTCTATCGCCTGATTCTGCTGTACTATCATCCAAATGAATAATTCCATTTAGTTTTTTAAATCCTGTATCCATATTAGTAAGAATAATTTTATTTCCAATTGGGGATAACGTTTTCATCATTGTTTCCTTATTTTGATTTTTTAGATTTATTTTTCTTTGTTTCATCTGCTTTTACAAAATTACCATCATCATCTTCTACCCATTCATCATCATTATATTCTTCTGGTATTGGTCCAGGGCTAACATCTTCAAATACTGGTTCTACTTTTGTTTCTTTTTGAGCAGGTTGTTCTGGCTCTTGCCAATCATCTTCCATTGGTTTATCTGGTGTTTTGGGTGCAGGCGTATCATCTAATTTAATACTTGCACTTTTTACTGCATTGGGGTTATTCCGGTTATAATGTTCTCTTGCTATTTCATCAGCACTTTTCATAACTCTGCCTGCTCTACCAAGTTTATCACCTCTAGCATTGGATGCAGTATTACCTACTGTTATATTTTTATCTTGTTGAGCCAGTAATTTGCCAATATCAATATTAACACCTCGCATACTTTTATAATTTTTCATATCTTCGCCTTTTCTATCTTAGGAATTCACGCCAATCTAGTTTATATTGAATACTATTTATCTTGTGAATCCCTATTAGGTATAACACATAACTTGCTACACTACTTCCACGACCTACGCCCCATACTATTTTATTTTCTTGCATAAAGTCTACTAGATAAACCATATACTGCAGGAGTGGAAACATATCACGTTTTTTAAATTCTTCTAGTTCTTCAAGGCACCTGTCGTGATTTTCTCTAGGACTTAATCTTAATACATAATCAATAATATTTAAGTTCTTATAACTATCTGGTATAAACCATTTTGATTGATTATCTTTATCAAATTCAGAGATTTCAGAAGTTACTAATTCATTTGGTAACACTGTATTAATTGTTAAATAATTACTTTGAATTGCATCATTATACTTTTCGAAATCATCATGCCATTCCACTCTTTTTATACATTCTATATTTTCGCCATTGTATAACATTTCATATAAATCATGTCGGTTATAGATGACACGGCCGTATTGATCTTTTAATGAATCAATCTTCAACGATTTTTGGCTGCCAATCATGTATTTTTATAACCTCACCTGGATCATCAACAAGTTTTAATTCACCCAAAACTACCTGTTGTATTTCTTCTAATACATTATCATATTCTGGCGGGGTTGTCAAGTCTGTTTCTTCATCTACTTCATAATCAATTGTTTCCGGAGACTGTCTAAACCACCAGGGGTCTTTATAATAATATTCCTTTTGTCCTATCCATTTTTCCAGATTTGGTAATCCAGGATAATCTTCATCTGCATATGTATAACTCATTGTGGGATTTTCAAACTTGCTTGTAATCTTAACACTTAAAATATCTATATAGCCATCTGCTATTGTATTGAGTTTAGCATGTAGTGTCATAGCAATAATATCACTAGTGGGAACATATGGAAACATAACTATCTTATTATTCAGTTCACTTAATTTAATTGTTGCATCCTTATGTGTGCAAATACTTTGATGTAATACTTCTTCTAAAAAGAATTTCACTTTTAAAAATGCCGCGTTACCCATTGCTATGTCGGCTGTGCACCAAACAAAATCAATTTCTGCATCAAAAATTTCTGAATATAATGATGCTTCGGCCTGTATTAATGTTGTACTAAACATTGTTTTAAATGTTGTGAAACTATTTGCGGTAACAACGGTATCGGTCATTTTTTATAACTCTCTTTAAATTCAGTTCTATTTGTATTTGCGGTGCCTTCATACAACCAATAGACATTATCATTTATATCATTTATATCATGTACTTCAGTATAAAAATCATACATAAAAAATACCTTAGGAAATAATTTACTTAGTGGTGTAATAAAATCAATTAAATTAATAAGTTGGCAATTTGTTGTAAATTTCAATACATCATTACCGTTATCCCAAGTCATATCTTCAAAATTAAGTGTTGATTTATGCATTTGTATCCACGTATTATCTATATGTTCATAAAATCTAGTGATTTCTAAATCGTCCCCATCTGCTGTAACACTATGATATACTTTAATAATATTTTCAATCTTCGTCTGGGTCATCTTCATCTTCTCCTACAACAAGGGATTCTGGCGTGCGATTGCTAATAATATCAAATCGCTGCCGTTCTAAACGCTCAGTCAATTCAAATTGCAACATTTCTAATATATTTTGCAATTGATTAACCGCATCTTCTAGACCCATTGAATGAGCTACGTTTATTTTTTTCAAAATATCACTCATTTTTGTGTCTAGTTCCTCTTCGGAGAGACTCTTATACTCTTGAAACATTATATTATTCCTTATGCCTCTTTCTTATAGTTATTTAGTATAAGAATTTATTTTATGAATTGTTTTAATTCTGGTGCCTTCCAACCTTCTGGTTTTAATACCTTGCCGTCTTCACGTTTAATTACTTTGCCGGTATCTAGATTAATTTTAGCAAAGTTTGTGTTCATTACTTCCTTCCACGCCGATTCTGCATCCCAGCCAGCAGCACGAATAGCACCAATGGTAACAACCAAAATATCAACTAATGCATCAAGTTGTTCTACTTTGTCCTCAGCAACAACTGCATCTAATAATTCATTATACTCTTCATCAATTAATCCCAGATACATACGATAGTTTTCAGGTGATGATGGTTGGTCACACGCTTCGGCAAATTTATTAATGTCTTCAAATACGTTTGTCATTTTCTGCTACTTTCTTTTTGTATAATTATTACATTATACATTATTTTAACGGAGTATGCAACTACTATTTTTCATTTTATTATAATTCATTTTTTTAGAAATGATCTTGCTATAATTCCACTTTTTGTTATAATAACAATATTGTTATTTTCATCAAGTATTCGATAATATAATACTCTATGGCCTGTTTTTGTCCTATTTTCTTCTATTCGTTTCATCATATTATCTTCACCCTCATTTTGATAATAATACAGTATTGCCTCCAATAGCAGTAGTATTAATACTCACGTGCTTCTCCCAAACATATGATTTTAAATAATTGGGGCCGCCAGCCTTGGGACCAGTGCCTGATAATCCAATACCACCAAAAGGCTGTGTTTCTACAATTGCACCAATTTGATCTCTATTAATATAAATATTGCCAATATTAACATTGTTAATGATTTCTTCATAAAAAGATGCTATTCTGGAATGAATACTCATTGTTAACCCAAATTTTGTTGTATTGATATAGTCTATAATACTATCAAGTTCATCAACTTCATATTCATAAACATGTAGCAGAGGTCCAAATATTTCTTTATCAAAGTATTTTTTATAATCTGATACTAAATACGCACTTGGTGGAATTGTCAACGGCGGTAATTCAATACCATTTCTTGATTTTGTTGCTATAAGTATTTCATTCTCTTCTAATACTGATATTCTATTTTGTATACTTCTAAAAGAATCACCGTCAATTACACGGGTGACATCGGTATTTAAATCGTCACTGAATCCCATCTCTACAACACGAATAGCATTGGCCAACATTTTTAAAATATGATTAGAATTATCTTTTTGAACAAATAAAAATCTTGTTGCACTACATCTTTGACCTGCACTATCAAATGCACCGAGTATAACATCCTTTACCAATTGTTCAGGTAAACATGTACTATCAGCAATCATACAATTGATGCCGCCAGTCTCTGCAATAAACGGAATAATAGGTCCATCACGGTCAGCTAACACACGCTGAATACGCTTCGCAGTTTTATGTGAACCAGTAAATGTTATACCGTTAATTCGTTCATCTGCTACTGCAATCTCTGCATCTTCAGGATCACTAGGACATAATCTAATAGCATAGTCTGGTATTCCACATTCAAGCATGCAACTGATTACAGTCTCGGCAACTCTAATTGTTTGTGGGGCAGATTTTGCTAGTACGGTATTACCAGTTAATAATGCTGCTATGATTGGTCCTACAAAAATTGCAAGTGGAAAGTTCCACGGTGCAATAACCATCCACACTCCGTGTGGTTGATATGTAGTTGTATTACTTTCACCTGTATAACCTAATGTAATACCTTGATTATATAATGTTTCTGCTTGTTCTGCATAATATCTAATAAAATCTACGGCTTCACGAACTTCACTAATAGCATTAGAATATGTCTTATTTGCATTAATAACTAGATTACTTGCGGCTTGTTCCATATGATCTTCTAAATGATTTGAATAATCAAGAACTAATTTCTTTCTTTCAGCAAACGTAGTTTTGCTCCATTCTTTTCTACCTTCGTCTAATATTGTAATACTATCATTCACTGATAATTGTGCAGGTACAATAAATTCGTAACTTTGTCTTCCTACTAGATTCTTAATCCACGCAGGATCAGTTAAATCATATCCACGACTATTTTTACGATCTGGATATAAATCTTTATATGTTGGTAGATTTTCTCGGTCTTTTTTCACTTCATTGAATGGATCTACTAATTGTTGATTAAAAACAAAACTAGTGTTTGCTCCATTTTCTAATAATCTACGAACAAGATATGCAAGTAAATCTTTATATTCACCTACGGGCGCATACACTCTAACACTTGTATTGTATGTATTTCGTAGATATTCAAATAGTCCATTCCCCATACCATATAATTTTTGAAACTCAAATTCACCTCCTAGGGTTTCGTTGTAAAAGTATATGGCTGCCACGGTGAATGGATTATGTGTGGCATAAGCAGGTTTGATATACTTGGATAACATAATCTTTCTTGCACATGCTAGATAACTTATGTCAGTATATTCCTTTCGTGTAAATACAGGATAGTGTAAGCCTTCTTGTTGTGCTATCTTTATTTCTGTATCCCAATATGCACCTTTGACTAAACGTATACATATTGATGTATTGAATTCTTCTGCAATATGTTCTAATGTTTCTATTGCCCAAAATGCACGTTTTTGATATGCTTGAACTGCGAATCCAATTGTGTTATCTTTAAATTTATGTGTTGATAACAATTCTTCTAATACCATTATACTTATATCTAAACGCGATGCTTCCTCAGCATCAATAAACATTGTGGTGTTTTTATCTTCGCAAAGTCTGGCAATTGCCGCTAATTTTGGGACTAACTGATGTATTACATCAGCATGATTTCTTAACTCATATCTTGGATGAATAGCACTTAGTTTAATACTAATGCTATCTTCAAAGTGTGCTGCAGCCTGTATATATTTTTCGTAGTATGCATTCGCATCTTCCCAATTTGTTGCTGCTTCGCCCAGCATATCAACTGAGTATGTGTATGATTTATCTACTGCAGTTTTTGCGGCTTCAATGGTTTCAGCCATTACAAATATATTACCCATTCTTTTAACAGATTCTTTAATAATCTTACGAACTGTGGGCCAACCCAATCTACTAATTAAATTATTATATGCTGCAAAACTCTGGGCATTAGTTAATACTTTGCCACACAAAGTTGCATAGAAACTATTTTGTGATAAAAGATTCCAATCAGCATTTGTTAGTTTTTCTTTAATTAATTTATCTTGTGTTTTTTTATCAGGTGTCCGTAGTAAACATTCACATAAAGTCATTAACGCAATGCCTTCATTGCCTGATAATTCATATGCAACCATAAGTTGATGTATCATACTAGATTCATTGAATGCAGAATTAATTACATTTGATGTTTCTAATATTTCGGCACGGTCTTTTTTTGTAAGTCTTGCGGCAAGCATTAATTTTGGAATTAATTCTAGTTCATTCATTCTATAATATATATTGTGTTGATAAATTTTCATAACCGTTTACTAGCCTTACTTCTTTTAAATAGTACCTTTTCAATATACCGATTATGGCGAAGTATGTCTAAATTTATGTCAAACATCGCACGTATTTCGCCCATTGTTTTATTTTTATAAGGGTCAAAATCCACTTGATGTATATTCTTAGTTCGACGGGTCTTACCATAAATAATACCCATATCAAACGCTATTAGTTCTCTTTCGCCAAATCGATATATTTTTGGAAATATATTCGATGCATAGTATTTATATAATGCAACATGCCAGTTTTTTAATGACGTTGCGTTACCCATTGTGTAACCTATAACAAATGCTTCATCTTGATTTAATAATCCTCTGCCCAATAATGCGTGAATGCAATCGTGTGATTCTAAGCATATTGCGCCTGGTAAACTAAATGGTGATTTAGGATTTTCTATTATCTTTACATACCAACTTATGTCTATCGATTCACTACCCGGTAAAGTATTCAATACAGAAATGAGAGTGTCATTACCGTTTTCTATTCCAGGATTCCAATCACTGTAGTGTAACATAATAATATTTAGTCAGAATAAAAAGAACCCGACTACCTAAGTAGCCGGGCCAAGTTTGCGAAGAGGACTATAGAGTGGATAATCCACCCTAAAGTACAGAGAAATCAATCTCTGCACTAGTATTTAAAATAAAATGATATAAAGATAACTATCTATAAAACTTTTTCTTGCAATAATGAATATATACACTCAATTACCTGTGTTGAAAACCCACCAACATGCCAGTCATATTCGCCCAATGGGGTTGAAGGACATTTCCAATCATAAATTGTTGCTACAACAAATTCACGCATAAAACTTCCAGGAGCATCTTGTAATTCAACTTCAAATTCTAATGTCCACTCAACACTGACTTTGCCATCACCGGAATGGTCAGCACGATATGTTGGTTCACCAAAAGCAGCAACTATATCAGCATAAGTTGTTCTGACATATCCGCGTAGTCCAGTGCCATTGACGTTTACACTTGTATCATTTGTAACATTAATAATTTTCATTGCACATCTCCTACGGTAAGATTTACTCGCTTTACACCGTTACGCTTTCCAATATAAAAGAAAAACTTCTTTGCACTTTCATACGTTTTGAATTCTTTTGTCTTTTTAGGATAGTTGTAGTAGCCATATTCAACAGTAAACATATTTATTTCCTCTCAACTTATACACTCTTTATATAGTGATTCGTTTAAGATGTCAAGCACTAATTAAAATTTTATGACTTATAAATCATAGATAAATGAATAAGCAAAGAATTGGCATTGTAATCATTACACCTGTCAATGTAACATGTACAATCGACCAGAAAACCCTTTCCATTTCTAATCCTCTTCGAATTTTTAATTGTTGTTGAAGTAATTTGCAGTATACTTCATTAACTGTTTTATTTGTTTTGAATCTTTAGGAAAGATATTTCTAAATCTCTGATATACAGGAAGTTCATTTATAAACTTTTCTGGATTACGAATTGTTTCTTCTGGCGCATCTGTATCTCTAATTTCATCTGCTAAATCGTGCCCATATGCCATGAGTTCATGAGGATCACGCAAATACATACGCATTAAATCTTGTTCTGTGCCGCCAGATTTTTTCTTCTCGACACCTTTCATATATCCACTACGATATGTCTTTAATACGTTTGGATCAAATTTATCATATTGGTTCCAATGAATTGTTTCGTGAGCCAACATTTTCATAGCAATTTTTTTAAATGTTTCTGGTCCCCAACGGCCCTCTAAGTTTTTGGCGTGTAGAAATATTCTTACACTTTTGCCTTCTTTTGGATCCCAATCTGCTGCAGCACTAATCCATTCATCTGGATCTTTTCGTGGTGAATGGTCAGCAATAAAGTCGATAGGCAAATCATCGAAATTGTTAGCATTTAAAATCTCCTCAAGTTCATCAATATCATCACGGTCATCATTGTCAGCCAGATATTCTTGATATTCTTTATTGGCTTCATCAATGATTTCTTCAACCTGAGAAAGAAAGTCTTCATCAGGTTGTAATCTGTTTTCTTGAATTATGATTTCATTTATTTTCATGACAATATTTATCATTAATCCTAATAAATTATTATTATTTCAAGTATAGTGGGCCAGTCCACTGAACTGTATAACCGCCATCAACGATATTTCCTCGAGCAGCATTACGTGCAGGAGCATTAAAACCTGCTGCTTTCAGAATATCACCACGCTTGAATTTCTTATCGTTGTCAGTGTTGACAATAAAACCCCAAACACCATTATTGATAATCTTAATATATTTACTACCAGTCTTAACAGTAAGACGATTGTTAAACTCATTAATCATATTCTGAACATGTGTTTCAGCATCGGCAAAAGACTTACCACGAAGTAACCATTTAGCATAGTCTGCTTTGATTGTAGCGACAAGAGTATCAATTTGATTTTGCATTGTGTGATCCTTTGTTTCAATCTATACTTACTTTATATAGTGATTCGTTTAGAATGTCAACCTTTTTTTATGATACCTCATAACCTAGTACAGTTTCTACATATCCATTGCCATACTCACCAGCAATAGCCAATACGATCTGCTCACGTGGTTCAGTATCCATATTGTCAATCTTTGCTGCAGCACCATCGATATCATTCGAATTGATCATCCACTGTACGGCTTGGAAATCAGATAGATCATCCTCATATAGATTTGCAAGTGATGTACCTTGTGCCTCTACGAAGTAGCTAAAAGTTTCATCGATAAGTTTCTGAATAGACATAGAGGTTCTCTTTCTGTTTAATCAATCTATACTTACTTTATATAGTGATTCGTTTAGAATGTCAAGTAAAAAGAGCGCCGAAGCGCCCTTTTATTTTTTAATCAATTGCATTTTTACTCATTGCACTTCGAACAGTGTATCAATAGTAGAATGTTTTGCTTTGCCAGATTTACGTATGATATCTTTTCTTATTCTATCTTGAGTAATACGTAATCTAGGATACTTTCCAGTTTCTACAATAACACCATCAATAGTTTTGCCTGGTCTATCTAATGCAGCTCGAATTTTTCTTTCGAATACATCAGCAAACTCGCTTCTAAGGATGACTATCATATCTACAATTTCAATTACACCATCATATGCATCGTATGTTACAAAAATGAAATCACTATTAGTTTTTTGCTTCTTCGCTTCACTCCAGTTATCATAACTTTTAAGATCAGACGGTGTTAATCCAGTTATTGTGATATTTGCATCAGTATGTGTACTTTGTGATTTGATTTCAATACAATGTTCTCCATTGATAATATCAGGACCTTCACCAGTATTATAACTATCTAATCCTAATACATTAAATACTACCCATTTTTCAATTTCATTGCCATACTTTCCATCACCGACGCCTTCAGCTTCCAGTACTGTGCCGATGTAGTTCTCTAGTTTAATATCAGTCAGTCTCATTTTATTCCATCCATTACTCGTTATAATTATATAATTACACTATAGCATATTGTACTTTATTTGTCAATGCATTATATAAATCAGTTTTATGCGTAATTGTCAAGCCACTCTTTTGCTAATTGAACTAACAGTGTGTTGTCTTCTATATCATTTGCAAAATCCATAATCGTAGCAATTCTTTCTACATCAGAGTTTGTATTATTTTTGTTTTCATTTAATCTACGTGACCTAATTCGGAAGTTGTAAGGTGAATTATCACCTCCCTGTTCACGTGGTAAAATATGGTCTAAATTAGGCTCATGCATCTTATCGATTGGTTTTTGTTTGTTCTCTCCTGAACCCCAATCGTATTGATAAAAGATATTACCTACATAATATCCACGTGATTCTTCTAAATGAGTTTCAATGAACACCCAAGCCTGTTCTCTTGTCCACTTATAATCTTTTGCATACTTTCCTAGAATTTTTAACTTAAAGTATACATCTGGATCATATACATTTTCTACAAAGAATGCATACAATTCTTTAGTATAATACGTAGATTCATCAAATCCAGTATATGGAATACGAGAAGAAATCTGGGAGTTCATTGACATCTTATGCTGCCTTCTGGTCTTTAAATATTGGCATTACTGTAAAACTAGGCATTGCCTGTTCTGCAATATCGACACCTTTTACCTTGATAGATTCCCATTCAAGATTTGGACTAGTCACCCGAACCCATTTCAATACGCCTGCAGCCCAGCGAGTTTGCAGGTCGCACAATGCATCTGACATTAATGGTGTATCACTATCGTCATTGAATGGGCCGTTGATACAAGCACGATTTGCATCTTTATAAAAACCAGTCTTATCCTTTTTTGGACACCAACGCTCAAGTGCCTCTTCGATTGCCATATCCATTACAAATTCATCAATTGAACTTGCTTGTTGAGACTTTAAAAAGTGACATACCATTTCAATCATCTGCTGTGGAATACGGTTGCGAACATTTACTGTCTGTGACGCAACAATAGATACTGCCCGTGTAAAGATTTCAGCACCATAGCGTTCATAGTCTCGCAATGCATTAGCAATACCAGTACAAGTACGAGGTAAATTTTCTCCACCCTTCTCTACAAACGTAATACCATACGATACTTCAACAATCTGATGAACGGCATGCGCATTTTTTACTAACGGTCCAAGATTATCAATATCTAAGTCTTCTGATTGTCGTGTCAAGTACTGTTGTACTCGGTTGCGGTACTTGTCAAACTCACTTGCTACAAGGCTTCCAATGTTTACACAGCCGTACTGTTCAACATCAACACTCAGGCTTTCAGACTGTTCAAATTCAACTGGAATGTACCGAACCCCCAAAATAATAGACGCAACGTTACGATGCTGTGCATCATTCATATAGAAACGATCCTCTACAACCGAATAACGTGCTAATCCATTAAGTACCTTCTTTGGTTCATATACGAACAGAATATCTTCTAACAAGTGGCGTAGCATAATACCACGCTGAACTGCGTTGTTCTTGTACATCTTATCAGTTGACTTATACATTTCACGAGGACGTTCAAGTCCCATCGTCATAAGAGCAGTTTCTTCCTGCCAATTCAAATCAATGCCTAACAGGGCCTTAGACTGCTTTAATACCTTCAATACTTTGTTAACAACATAATAAAGTGAAGGGAATGGTCCCAAGTCGTCGGTAGAGATATATTCTGGGACAGACTTAATAATTTTTTGCTTTTCATCATATGACACTTCTGAAATTGGACGGCGTTCGCCTACTGGTCCAAAAATCATCGCTAAATCATTTCCCCAGAGTTGCTTGGGATCTTGTGCAAATGGTACAGACATAGTATTATTCCTCTTCTCTAACTTATACACTCTTTATATAGTGATTCGTATAGATTGTCAAGTGCTAAATTTTAATAATTAGTCCCACAAATTTTCATAAAATTCACCAAACAATTTAAAGGCATTGGTAAGCCGTTCTTGTGTTTCTTGCATACACTCCTTGCATGCTGGATCAGAAAAGTTTGAACATTTATCAGCACAAATATCACCAGCGTCTATTTCTTTTGCCTTTTGTCCAAATGCCCAAATCATTTCATCTAGGATTTGGTTCCAACTTTCTTCAGTAAGACCGCTAGGATATCCATGTGTTGTTGCTTTGAGTTGTACAAGCATAGGATGAATAATCATAGCAAGTGTATGATCCATACTCCAAGTATCGTGTGGTTCTATTTCAACTCTTGTGGCGCGATTTTTACGATATGGGCCTATTTTGACTCGCATAGTCTATACTTTCTAATTTATTTGTTTTGGTCCAGAAGAAGTGAATTCCATGCCATGTGCATTTCCAACATATATTTTTCCATTCCAATTCATTCTAATTCTATTAGTTGCAATATAAGCATCGAATGATTTACCCGGACGCATATTATCTGCCTCTACTTCAACACTATTGTTATTCATTGTGTTGGTAAGAATTGCTATTGTGTCATACATTAATTATTCCTTGTTTAATCAAAAAAGTTACCTTCAATCCAATAAAATTCATCAGGGCCATCACTCCAAATGCCATCTTTTGATTTGGGATTACTCCATAACAATTGGCGATTTGCTTGTTCCATAACTGAGATTGCTGTAGCACCTTCAAGTGTTACATTATTTCCATATGCAGTGAATGTATATTTTTTCATCGTTGTTACCTTCAATTAAAATAAACGTGCAGATTATCATATATTGTATCGCCACCGTTCATTAACGCTGTCCCATCAATAAGATAAGTCATATGTTCTTGCTCAACTACAACCTGGATATCACCGCCGTATTTGACCCGTGTACTAGTAATATTACCAATGAAAGGTGCACCTGCATAGTATCCACTAACTTCTGAACCTATAGCGTTATATAAGTTATCCATAAACGTTTTTTCTTCGTATGACACAATCATTTATTTTTCCTTTACAACATATAAGTTCTTTATAAAGTGATTCGGTTATAATGTCAAGAGAAAAATAAATTATTTTACAAAGGCGCCAATTCTACCGTGTACATCTGGATAATCACGATATGTGTATCCTTTTGGTGGTTCTGTTGAGTCCCCCTTCCAGACTGGAATAAAATGATTTATATTGCCAGTGAAATCTTCATTTTTTCGAAAGTGAACTTCTATTAATTTATCACCTATAAATTCACAATTCATCCATGGATTCCTAGGCAAAAGTTCTATTAGGATTTCTGGAAATGGTATTCTGACATCATTTCTCCTCCAAGAACTCCATTTAACAAAAGTGTTTTCTGGTTTGACACCTTCAACGCATAAAAACTGTGTACCATTGTAGTAGTCAATACTAAAATGTCTACCCTCAAAGAACTCACACCAAAAGTGACCTATTGGTAGGTCCAGAGTTTCACCTTCTATCCATGTCTTTTGAGCACCAAGACCAGGTCCCAGCATATTCACACAGGGTCTAACAATATAATTATCTGCTTTGGGGACATCGAGTCCAACTGGTCCACAGACATAACCTAGTTTGCGAGATAATATTAATTTATCAAGCGCCCAAATATCATTCGGGCTAATATTATGCCAAACAAAATCTTCTGCGCTATCTTCCACTTTTATACTATCCTAAATTTTTTTACTCATACATATATTTATTTAATTTTAAATATTACAGTAATTTTTGTAAATAATAGTATTCATCTACAGCAAAAGTTCTTCTAATATTTTTATTTCTATTTCTAGTAGGATTTATTGTGTTTCTAGTATATGCAACTATTTCATAATAATAATCTAACCATATAATATTATTAGTACTTACAAATACTCTGTAATCATCAGGTATCATACTATGTACTACACTTTTACTATCTTCGAATTCCCATACAATTTGTGGAATTAGTGCATATCTCTTTTTTATTTCCCATTTATGCATTGGTTCATAATACGATATTGCATACGGCGTTGTTGGTATTCTGCTTGTGGAAGTTTTTGGAATTGATAATATCATTTATGAAACTTTTTGTATAGTCCAATTAAATTTAGTTTTTTATTTTCTTCTTTTTTAATTGACGATTTTTTTATAGTTACTCGCCACGCCCCAGTATTTGGGTCAAGTCTTTCACATTCTAAAGCATACGGATCAGAACTAACCCAGCCTTTAAACTCTGTTGCCATAATTCCATGACCAGTGATAACTGTTGTTTTTTTTATTTTATTTAAGTAACAAATCTGTGTATGGCTACGGTATAATTCCCAAGCACTATGAATTGTATTTCCATGTAAATCTAACTGCATTGTTTTTAATCTGCATGTATATTCACATCCCATACAAATGTACCACGCATTAACATAGTTTTCATATTATTAGGTTGTGTGAGGTAATGCGGATCTCTATCGTTAATAAAAACTACAGCATTCTTTCGTAAATTATATGAGTTTCCTAATAAATTATTAATTTCTGGAACAACTATTGGGGACACATTAATATAAAATATTGATGTAGTATCTAATATTGGTCTTACCACGCCTCGTTCGTCAAGTGATTCATCGTATTGATCCGCACTTAGGTTTGAAACTTCACTCTTTAATATACCAGCGATAGTTTTACTAATATTAGGCATTAATGACATATCATTTGTTTGGATTAAACGTTTAATATCTTTAGAAGTATTATCAGGTATAGTTCCCATAATTTTATAAAATGGCATTTTGAATTTCTTCGCTGTATATTTGTCTTGTATTTTACTCATAATTCTTCTACCACTAATAATTAAACTTAAACTTATTTATCGCTACCTTTGTTAATAACACCTTCTGTTTTACATTCTTTTATGAAGTTATTATAATGTTCTGGATATTTAATTTGAACATGCTGTACTATTGATTTATAATCACGAGTTTCTGCATTGTTTAAAACTACATTACCAGTTGAAATATCAATAATAGTAGTCGCGCTGGTCCACCATCTTTTTCTTATTCTAGTTACAAAAAACACTTCCTCAAACATTTCCCACTCGCCAATTGTCGCAAAGTTTTTAATTGAAGTATTCTGACCGGCAGCCGGTCTAAATTTATGTACTAATACTATATATGCTTTTTTTGCCATATTATTCTATTACTATCTTATTATCTTTAATAATTATATTATCTCTATTGTTTATATTTATCATACATATAATCCAGTCTTTATTTTTAATTATTTGCGTTTCTAATTTTATATCATCACACATATTTTCGAGTACATCACTACTATATCCAATAGTATTTGGATCGCCTATAATAACATATTCATACTCTTTTTCTATTATTTTCCTTTCACAATATTTTAATGCCCAATGCAAATCATTGGTATCATTTACGAGGATACGAATGTTTCCTTCTTCTATATTACTACGGAAAGGGTTTGGTGGATCAAGATTAACTGCTATATTATACGAAACCTCACGATGTAACTGCAATAGATAATCATCATATAGTTCTTTACCAATAATAATCTTTGGTTCATAATAGTCTTCATATTCCATTTAGTTATTACCAATATGCTGTAGTTCAAGTAGTGTTGCGCTTAGATTAATTTCAGGATCTGCTACTAACGCATGATTTACTAGACCATCACGAATACAAATGAGTGCGCGTCCTTGCGTAATATCATCTTCGCCAAACCAGATTAGATTTTCATACAACTTTCTATATACACTTTCATACTCTTGTGCTTGTGCTTTAGAAACAATTAGTTTACGTGCCTCTGCAATCTTACCAATCTGAAATAATGCAACATATTCTAGTACCCAATCGCTTTCACCATTCTCACCTTGTCCTGGCTGTTGTAGTTTATTATCAACGATTGATTGCTGTACCATATTAATACATTTACGTAAATCTGGATATGCTGATTTAACATAAACGTCAAGCGTATCAATATCTAAATCAATACCCTCACTGATAAGAATAGTTGCTACTCTTGCAGCAAATTCTTGTTCATCTAATTTCTCAATATGATATCCCTGACACCGTGAATGAATTGCAGGAATTACTTTATTAGGATAGTTACATGTAAGAATAAACCTACAAGTCATAGAATATGTTTCCATCATATTACGCAAGATTGCTTGTGCACTTGGAGATAGATAGTCAGCTTCGTCTAATAATACATACTTGAAGTCGCCACCAAATGGCAGACTACTTGCAAATCCACTAATTTTGGTTCGCATTGTATCTACATTATTTTCATTTGATGCATTGATAATCATGATATCACCGCCATCAACACCTAATTCATTTAATAGAACCTTCGCAAGTGTGGTTTTTCCTGTACCGGCTGCACCACTGAATAATAGATGTGGAATTGCTCCACTATCTACCCAAGATTTAACTTGACGTTTTTGTTTCTCGTCCCGGAATACATAATCTTTTGTCATGGTTGGACGATACTTTTCTACCCATAATTCTTTCAAGTTCTTCTCCGTATTGATCTTCAAATTTTTGTTCTAGTTCTTTCATGTAGACGGAATTATCGTTTAACATGTCACTTAGTTTAACATTTTTTACAGTCATTGTCAAGTTATACTTTCTTTATAATGCACTTTGAACTAAATTCATCATTACTGCGGTTCCACTAATACTACTGCCAATCATAATAGCACGGTCACTCCACGCCATTCCCACATATACCCATCCGATTGAACTAAGTACATATAAAAATTGTCCTAGAAATACCATATTTGCACTGATAAGAAATACACCAGTAACGGCTAAAATCATACTAAGCCATTTAACATACCAATCGATAGTACCTGTTGGTGTTGTTGGTGTAAGGTCCTCGACTTCTGTTTGTAGTTCTGATAGTTCTTGCTTTAATCTCTTGCGTTCTTGTGCATATTCAATCGCAAGTTTTTTAGCATTACTTTCTTTTAATTCTGTATCTACCATTTTTAATCTCTTATGCTATTCGTTTTCTCACTGTTCCACTTTTAGTATAGTACGTTTTGCGTACACTATTAAGTCCACCCTGGACTCGCCCTGGATATTCACCAAGAAATGTTCCAGCACGTAGTTCATCAGGATTGATATATTCTTTATGAAAATGTTCGATTTCATCCCATACATCTAGCATTGTTTTTGACATTTCATCAAAGAATTGGTCTGAGAAAATAGGATTATCATCTTTGTAATACGCATATGCTGCCATTAAATACCATGGGACCATCATATTAATATTGTTCGCAAAGATTTTTGCGGCGGGTGTATCTAGCATCACTCTACCATTTTAAAAGTTACCGGAATATAGTGTGCATCTAATTCATCACGATATTCCATTGCATCTAGTACACAATAAAATGTGCGAGTTACAAGTTTGCCTTTTACATTTCCAGTTATTATATACATTTTACACCAATTTCAGTAAGCATTATTTTTGCAAGAGATGTTTTGTCAAGTGTTTGCCTATCTACTGTATCTTCTAGTAACATTTGTACGAGTGTTTCAAACATTAATTGTTCACTATACAATAATGCGTCTTTGAAATCTCTCATTTGTTCAGCAGTTTCTAATTGCCATATAGCATCCATCATTAGACATTGTTCTTCTGTTAAATTATAAAGAGTCATATTATTACCTATTAGAGTAATGATTTAAAGAAATCAATAGAGTTATTCCATAACACTATTACCATATTAAATAGATCAGTTGAAATCCATGTGATAATATCTATTGATAGGGTCGCTAACAGATTCGCTGCAAGTAAAATAATAATAATATTTAATTTAAATTTAAGACCTCGCCACATGCTTTTACGTTTTTTCAGTGCAATTTTTAATTCAACAGGACTTGCATCATCAAGTCCATATACTACTGCTTGTGTTTTTTTATCCATAATCTGTTTAGTCCATTCTATCTAAGCCGCTATCTTCACACGGCCATTTTTCAGCATTGTTAGGAAATAAATCATTTAGTATATCATTTACTTCATATACAGTAATCGTGTGCTGTTCATCAACGTGTTTTCGATCTTTTACTAACTTTAGTAAATAATCTGGAATTTCACTAAGACATTTATAATTAAAGTTATTCATCAAACTTCATATATTCTACTTGTTGGTCACCGTTTTCTAATGTTCTACGGCTTTTGACTCGGATGAATTTTAATTCTTCTAACTGTTGTAGTAGTACGTCAACGGCATTTGCCGAACCAATTTTACGTCCATGATGTCTTCCCATCATAAAGATAACACCTGCAATTAATACGGCCCACAATCCAGAAGGTTCTGTAAACATTTCCATTTTTTATCTCCTATACATTAGTAATATATAATGATTCTATTATAATGTCAAGTAGTTATTTTTTTAATCTATTAATTTCTTCTGCATTCCTTGCAATATTTTCATCTTGTGCCTGATCAATAATAGTTTTTAGTTTTTGTGCTTTTTCTTCATCACTATCGATATGTAGGTCTTTCTTTATAACTTTTTCTAATTTTAGCATGGGAATGCGTTCATTAGGAACATACCTCCATGTATATCCTCTATCTGAGTAGATGCCGAATACGGTTTCAGTCATTCCTATTTTAACTATCATGGCTAATTCGCCATCTAGTAATACCTCGTGACCTTCTTGGAATGCTGGATTCATTTTGAACTTTAGACCTTTAGCAAGGCCTGTTGCAAAGTCTTTAAACCATATTGCAACTACTAATGAAATTAGTACACCAATCCACGGTAGTAATAAATCACTAAATTCCATACTCAAAGTATCCAAACTTGCCATACTTATCCCCTATAATATAAGATATTTATATAAATTGACAATAAAAAAGCGCCCAGAAGGACGCTTTTTAGTTTTTATAGAACTTTAATCTTGTTGTTATGCCAGCTTTCTTGCTGGCGGAGTAAAGCCTGGTGGTGTTTCAAGAAGGTCTGGATTATGAATTCCACCACCCGTATAAACTTCTATATCGGTCATCCATGAGTTTACGGTGTCAAAACGGGCGTTCGCCTTGTTTGTAAGACCGGATATATCACTTGCATCTTCGTTTACAACTACTTCACCATTTATATAATGAACTATACGCCCATTTGATTGAAGTTCAATTGCAAAATGAATCCATCCCTGAGTATCCAATCTTGTATTACCATTAGCACTATGCGTATAATACTGGAACTCTCCATTGGAACCCCATCCAAGCGTATGAGGATAGCTGGTGCCAGCAATGAGCCATTGACTATAGGAATATGACGCGCTACTGCCCGCAGTAATCCCAGTCATACCTTCCCACATTGTGGGTTGAGCGGTTCTAAACTTTATGTAATATTGGTAGGTCATTCCTTCACTAAGATCATCAGTTGACCAAACGTGAACTGATCGGTTGGGCGAAGGGCCATCCAATGCGTTTGGATTGTTGAGCAAGGCATATGAGCCGTCTTCAAGACCCCAACTATTTCCCCAACCTGTAGGATGGTGTAATGCAACATAATTTGTAGCATTTGTATCTAATTTAGCGGTCGTGACGGCTGCAAATGTAGCACTATCCCCACTCAATGACCACATCGGGGCAGGGCCTGCAGCAGGGACCTCTGCAGCGGTCTCTGCAGGGACCACATTCGAACCTAAAGATTTAGTTGGTGGTGTAAAGTTTTCGGTGTATCTTGCAAGACCTTTAGTAATGCGGAAGTCTTGGATGTAGCCTTCAATTCGATTGCCGATTCCACCTCCGTCTCCTGCGTCAAATTCTCCCCCAATTGCAAGTATCAAATCATCCCAATTAATTGTAGATAACCCTGAGTATGTTTGAGACATAACTTCAGATCCATTTAAATAAGTTTTTAATGAAGTTCCTACAACAACTACGGCAACATGGCTCCATTCATTTTCAGGTACATTTGTACTGGTCGTCCAATAACTCGTTGATCCGTAATATATGGCTCCGCCTTCCATGCCTGTAAACACAATTACGTTATCTCCATTAGAAATTTTATTTAGACCAAATATCGCGCGATTGCCGCTGTATAATACTGTTGGATTCACCCAAGTTTCGATGGTAAACCCTTCGTTTGTCACTAGTGGTCCAATTCCTAAATCTTCTACTCTAACATAACCAGTTCCATCAAAATACATTGACTTAGTATCAGCAAACTTTGGCTGAGCTGATGAACCGGTAGTATTTCCAAATAACGTTAGTTCATTACTACTTTGAGACTTATCTATAATAGAAGCGTCTGTTCCTTTGATGTGCAATGATGAACCAGAGGAAGATAGTGGAGCGGTAGGTGGTGTAAAGTCGGCGGTGTATCTTGCAACGTCTTTGGTAATTTGAAAATCGCTGATATTAAATGAACCAGGCCATTCCCCAGCATAAGAATTCAATCCAATAGCAAAATTACCTGAAATAAAGTTTGTACTATTTGATACTGAACCTACACTTGTACCATCAATATATATATTGACGGTACCACTATTACGAACCCAAGCAACATGATGCCATTGATCTACGTTAATAGTTCCAACTAGGCCGCCCATCAGGTTATTGCCATCGGAATATAACTCAACTCCACCATCAGCGTGTATGCCGAGAGTGACATATGCTCCGGTTGTGTTAGTAGGTCTTGTATCAACAAGTCTCAACCTTTCTGTGTTATTACGATAAATCCATGTTTCTATAGTAAAATCATTAGTTCCAAAATTTGTAATATTAGTATCATTTACTGTTAAATAATCTCCACTACCATCAAAATACACAGACCCGCCGTGGATGCTTGGATTATATTCACTGTAGTCATATGGCGCCAATGGCATTGTGGAAACGTCACCAGTTACTGTAATATCATGTGAGTTAGACGAACTATCTTTAATATATGGAAGAGAACTGCTAATTAATAATGCGGTATTAGCATCAGATTCGAATGCCTCTGTGGGTGGTGTAAATGCTACATCACTAAGTGATGTGCCACCCGTTCTTAAAACAGAGCCATTCGTTACAATGAGATCACTTATATATCCTCCGAAGAAATATTGTGTTCCTCCCGGTTCATAGCCTCCTATATATGGCCCATAAGCGTAAGAATTATAATTAGTGGAATTTGTGGTTGTAAGTACTAAAGAACCATTTACATATAATTTTAGTGAATTACCGTTATTTGCATCTCTATTTAGACTTACATGGTTCCACTCATTTAGCTCGTAAGCATTAACTGTACTAAAATAATCAGCGCCCCCTGAGACATATTGTCCGAATATAAACTGATTAGTTCCAGTGAGGCCTAGGTAGTATCCATTCGCCGTACCAACTTTATGTGTATTAAAAATCGGGCCTTTTGCTCCTGTCGGGTACATCCAAAACTCAATACTAAATGAGTTAGTTCCGAAATTAAAATCTGAGAGTGCAGAGCCACCCAATTTCAGTTTATCGCCGGAACCATCAAAGTAAGTTGAATATCCACCACTTCTATATGGACTAAAAGTACTAGCCGTCGCATCGCCATTTACTGTAATACTATGGTTATTAGTAGATGAATCAGTTATATTGTTATTATCAGAAGTTCCTGTTGCTGTTACAAGTAATGTTGTATTACTTGAATTTAAAACCGGAGAATTTTCTACTGGTGCTGCAGGTGCTGCGCCAACACTACCCATACCACTATGATTTTGGCAATAATAGTATAGTGTAGGTGCACCAACTTCTACAGTAATTTCTGTGTATGCACCTGTTTGCCCAGGTACGCCATTATAAGTAACACCTGTTGTATATTCACTGCCGCTATCATGTGTGCCGTTTGCAGTTGTGCTAAACTTTAATGGATGTCCAGCATTAGTACTATCGCTTTGGTCAAATCTGTAAGTTTCACCTTCAGTTAATGTAACTGTTGGACTAGCGCCTATTTCATCAGTAATATAATATTTGTTACCAGTACTATATGTGTTTGTACCACTGGCAACTGTGACTACATACGTTGTTCCGCTAAATGTTGCAGTAATAGCAGAATTAATATTACCGTCAACATCTGTTAGATCAGTTAAGTCTACCGGAACATCACTTAGTCTTGCCATTGGAATACCACCAGTTGTAACTCCATCATGTAGTATTATTCTGTTATTAGTGGTATCAAATGTAACTTCTGCCATTTCGCCTGTAAAGGATTCATGTTCTGTACTAGTGCCCTGGCGTAATTTTACTGATTTTGCCATTTAATAATCTCCTAAAAATATTGTCTAACTATATTTATCTATTAAACGGAGAAAAACAGTGATAGTTTATCATATCCTCCAATATATTTGTTGTTCAACCAAATTTGAGGAACAGTACGTGGTACTACGTTTTCAATAGCCGCTGCTTCCAAAAGTTCTTGTTTTTTATCTGGGTGACTTGATATATTATATTCGACAAAGCTAATGCCTTTTTGTTCTAATAATTTTTTTGCTGCAACACAAAATCCACATCCATCTTTACTATATATTACTGCATTCATTTAATTTTCCTTTTATTTTATTTTATGAATATACTTATACAGTTTAACATAATATTCAAATGTTTTTGGATATGTTTCTGGATCAGGAAGTATACCTTTAAAATATTCTATAAAATCTTTTATTTGTTCATCTGACATAATAATTCAATTGTTTCATCTGTAATCAGTGTTTCTAAGTTAGACTTCATCTAACAGTTATTAATAATATTATTACCAACCAATTCTTTCCCAAGGAACATCTTTGTTACCAAAGTGTCCATATACACAATTTTCACTGTATTTAGTATAGTTAAATAAATCAAATCTATCAATAATTCCTCTAGGAGTTAGATCAATACTTTCTTTAATAAACTTTTGAATACTACGATTATGTCCGTTCGAATCAACATAGATACTTGTAGGTTCTTTAATACCGATAGCATAACTAAGTTGTATACTGCACCAATCTGCCATATTATCTGCCACAACATTCTTGGCAAGCCAACGAGCCATATATGCAGCGGAACGATCTACTTTAGTAGGATCTTTGCCACTAAAAGCACCACCACCGTGCGGAGCAAATCCGCCATAGGTATCAACAATAATTTTTCGTCCAGTAACACCGGCATCACCATCAGGACCACCTATAACAAAATTGCCAGTGGGATTAATATGCCAGATTGTATCGTCATCGATCAAATCTCCCATGGCATGATGTGCGGCTTGTTTTGCAATTATTCTTGCTGCTTCTATTTCATTTTCTGTGTGTTGAGTACTAATAACAATTTGATCTGCGCGTTTTACTATACCACCTTCATATTGCATACTAACCTGTGATTTTGCATCTGGTCCTAATATACTGTCTAAATTTCTAACTTCTTTTAATTCTTTAAGAATTTTGTGAGCATAATAAATCGGGGCTGGCATATATGAATCATTATCATTACAAGCATAACCAAACATGATGCCTTGGTCACCAGCACCGAAGTTATCAGTACCTAAGGCAATATCTGAACTTTGTGAATGAATTTCATTATAGATTTTTAGTTTGTCCCAATGAAATCCCTTCTGTTCGTAACCGATATCACGAATTTTATTACGCACAATTTCCTTGACAGTATCTTTGCTTACGTTAAAGTTTTTCACTTCGCCAGCCAATGTCACATGATTCGTAGTCACAAGAGTTTCTACCGCAATACGAGTTGTTTCATCACCATTAGCAAGCCCCGCATCTACTAATGCATCTGAAATTTGATCTGCAACTTTATCTGGATGACCGTCACTAACACTTTCACTTGTAAAAATATAATTTCCTGGTTTCATTATAATCTTTCTATTTTTATTTTTTTGCACTGCATACTAATTCACGCAGTTTACTTGAACTAAATCTATGATCCCGTTCATTGAAATATATTTCAATATCTCTTTTTTTACAAATATCTCTACCAGTAAAATCTTTATCACGATATTCTACTCCTAGAATGCGTATATCAATATGCATACCACTAAGAATATCTTCCAAATCTTTTTCGGTTGCATATGGAATAATTTCATCCACATACTTACACGCCCGTAATTGTAGATATCGTTCGACCACAGTTTGGACGGGTTTATTTTTTGTATCTCTGTCAATTGATGGATCTATTTGCAATCCCACAATTAAATAATCACAATGTGATTTTGCTTCTTCTAACATAAGAGTATGTCCTGCATGTAGTAAGTCAAATGTTGATGCTGTGAAACCTATCATTATTATAACCTCATTAAAAAATCTGCTGCATCTATTTCATTTCTGAAATTAATAGTTGCTGTACTAATATATTTGTCTATATGACAAGAAAAGTCTCTAGATTCATACCGAGAGACTAAATCATTTCTTAATTCTACATCACTTGTGCCATCATACATGACAACTACTGCATATGGCAGTTTTACATCTTTAATCATTAATGATTTTACTAGTTTCATTCCAGACATATTTCATTCATACCAGTCATTACAGATAAGCAAGTACTATCTAGATTAAATTCCATAACTGTTGTCCACATTATTGGCAGAAACGCTGCTGTAAGTATAGTGATAATAATACCAGAAATAGTTAAAATCATATCATCTGGATTTTTAGGCAATGCTGTTACCATCATTATTGTTACTATAATCAACATTACTAAACATATTGTTAATAACATTGTCAGCCATACAAAAAACGTTTCAGCCATATTTAATCACCTATATTTTAGTAGTAGAATTTGCATATACTGAATTAAATTGATTATTTACTCTAACAAATGTTGTACACTTTGTCAACTGTTTTAATTTTTGAGCGCCCGCATATGTACAAGTTGATCTAATACCTCCAAGAATATCTTGTAGTGTGCTTTCAACTTCTCCACGATATGGTACGAGAACTTCTCTGCCTTCACTACTTCTATAATTCTTTAGTCCACCAAAGTGCTTTGTGTTGGCTGCGTCACTGCTCATACCATAAAACTGTACAAATCGCTTTTCTTTATATACTGGTTCATAAAAATTATCATCGGTTTTGATAACTTCATCTGTTTCGTAAATCTTTGTTATTACTTCGCCACCGCCCTCAACATGTCCAGCAAGCATACCACCTAGCATCACAAAATCAGCACCAGCAGCAAATGCTTTAGCAATATCACCTGGACAAGTACAACCGCCGTCAGCGATAATGTGACCACCAAGCCCGTGAGCAGCATCGGCACATTCAATGACCGCTGAGAGTTGCGGATATCCCACCCCAGTTTGAATACGTGTTGTACAAACACTTCCAGGGCCGATGCCCACTTTAACAATATCTGCACCATTTAAAATTAACTCTTGTGTTTGATCCGCAGTGACAACATTGCCAGCAATGATTACAATATTAGGATATAATAGTCTAAAGTCGGCAACAAAATTAGTAAATCGTTCACTGTAACCATTAGCCACATCAATGCATACATATTTTAAATTAGAATTAACGTGTGTATGCACACTTTTAAATTTTTTTAAATCTTGTTCACCAATCCCAATACTCATTGCAATATGTTCTTTATATTTTGAATTTGAATTGAAAAATTCAATTAATTCATCAGAACTATATGTTTTAACCAAGCAAGTAAAAACGCCTTGTTCTGCTAAAGTAGTTGCCATTGCAAATGTACCAACTCCATCCATATTTGCTGCCATAATTGGTATACCATCAAAATCGGATTCAACATATGGACCCGCTGGATATCCAGAAGGTAGAACATCAATGTTTAATAACGGAGAATAGTTTCGAAAAATAAATTCTCTGTTTAAATCAACATCTTTTCGTGAACTAAGTATTGATCTTTTAGGCCGAATAAGAACATCACTATAATCAAGTAATACTTCATTTTCGATACGCATTATGTAGTTGCCTCCGATTCTACTTCTTCAACATGCCCATATTCATCACATTCAACAACAGTCACATTACAATGAATTTCAAACTGATTATCAAGAAATTCCCAACCTAGTTCCTCGACTCCTTCTTCATATTCTTCATTATATGCTTCTTCGATTTCTTCCATCATCTCGTCAACGTCTGATAGTTTGGGTCCATTTGTTTTAATTGACCAATCTTCCCAGCAACCATCCCAACAGTCTAGCATTTCTGCATGTGGATAGTCTTCTGTTAAATCAATCCATTCATCGTCAGTTGATGGAAGTAGAACATCTAAGATAGAAAAATCTTCTGGTAGTTTTTCTACATCATCTTCATAATAGGTGCACCCATGGTCACTTGCAAAATCGAATACACTATCATATCCTTGTTCTTTGATATATTCATCAATTTCTTCTTGTGTATCTGGGATAGAAAGCATAAACGATCCCCATCGCCATCCAAGTTCTTTATGAAGGAACGCAAACTTACCTTTATCTTCATCGTTGTTAGTTAATTCTTCAAGCGGTCTACGAAAGTATGTAAACTCTACTACTGATTTTTTGCGAGTTGGTTCAATTCTAAAATGTTTCATTATATACCTATTTCACTTATATTACAAATAAAAGCCTTCCCGGGCGAAGTCTAACCGGTTAGGATCTTCGCCCAGGATCATGAGATTTATTGTTGAGAGTTTGATCCCATGATTTCTTTAAACTCAGTGATGATTTCACTATCCACAAGTTCGGAACGATATAGTGCATATCGTTTTGTATTACCGTTATATACACCTACCTCGGTCACATCACCTCGGTCGTTTGTTGCCATCATGCCGTAAAGTTTATCACGGCCTCTCAAATTTTTCACCAAGCGAACTGCTTCCTCCATTGAAGGCGTCATTCGTCGTGATGGTCGTTTACCCTTATAATTATTTGTACGGGCATTTGGTTGATTTGTCATTTATACATTCCTCTTATGACAAGTTACATTTAAGTTTAACATTTTAATTATTGCACATATTTGTGCGATTGTCAAGAATTATTTTTAATTCCAGCGATAAAAGATATGTGATCCAATACGTCCGATCAGATCCATACCACGATCACTGCGCCAGTTTGGTTTAACATAGGTAGCATGATAGTGTGTAGCACCCTCCGTAATACCACGAAAACGTTCATCGTGCATCATTTCCCATGCAACCATTTGTGCACGGACCCAGTTTTCAGAACCTTCTGGTACTTTATCTGACTTGCCGTCACAATACCAAGAAAATTGGCACCTATTTCGACGCATATTGCCACGGCTATCTTTTTGTCCATCATACACTACTTCACATACCGTACTAGGATAATGCGAATGTAATACTCGATTTAATACTACATCTGCAACTGCTGCCATGCCAGCATGATTATCTATTCCACTTTCAAAGAAAATATTCTGTGCCATACAAAATTCTTGCTTGTATTTTTTAGGCGAATATAGAAAGTATTCTTTATCTCTGCGTGATTTATAGTCAGATGCAGAGGCTAATACTACCATGTTTTCTACTGGTTGCACGACATTTTGTAGAGTCGTAGTTTCATTTTTTACACTTGCCTGTGGGGTTGTTACACTAACTAGTGTGGTAAGAATTGCTGCATTCACTGAGTATGCTATTACATTTTTCAGTTTCATTTTATACCTGCACGATTGTTTCTGTTATATAACTTTTATACAGTGATTCGTTTTAAATGTCAACCGTTATTTTACGTATATTTTTAAAACCTCATATTCAATAACATCATCTCCACGGATTAATTCGGCAACATCTCCCACACCCAGTCCCAATAATTCACGACCAAGTGGTGATTTAAAACTAATACTACCGTTACTTGGATCACTTTCACTTTCGCCAAGGATCGTATATGTTACGATTTTATCAACGAAAAAGTTTTCTAATTGTACTGTTAATCCTGGTGCAACTTTATCATAGTTTCCAGGAGATGGAATTATAAGAAGTTTACTATTTTGAATAATTGCTTCGAGTCTAGCGATTTCTATATCAACACGATTCATTTCATCCAATGACATATGAAGTTCTTCATTCTCTTCAATGCCACCATTTTCACGTGCAGCAGATAGTTGTTCTGCAATAATGGGTTTCTTTTTATTTAAAACTGTAATTTTATTTTCTAGATCAGTACGACCATTTTGCGTTATTAAGTCCATATCTTTATTATATTCCTGATCATTATTATTATTGTCGGTATATTTATCGTTTTGTAACGTTTTGAAGCCAGTAATATTCATAATAGTTCCTCAAATTTAATAGTTTTTCTAATTTCATCAAAATGTCGGTAAAACGGGTTTAAATCTCCATTACTTTTTTTATAAGATTGTGTTTTACTTTCAAGTATAGCAGATTCATACAACATTGTAATAATAATCATATCATCTGAAAGTTCTTGTTCACTGGGATCATTGCCGTCAGAATATAAATCGCTAATTACAAAATGAGCCATACGTGACGTAGGAGAATTATTTAGAATGTATTCAAGTTCATCAGGTTCGCATGATGGCCAAGGAACATCTTTTACGCCTTTTTCACCAGTTGAATAATCCTGTGTTCCACGTATAATATCATCCAAAGTTTTCCAACAATCTTCCTCCAATTTTTCATCATTCTTTGCTTTAACAATGTCACTAAAATTAATAATATTATTAGTCATTTTGTTTCTCCATATTCTACTACTTTAGTATTTTTTGATTTCCATATAGATGCGAATTGTTTAGCATCTTTTATATTATCAAATGTCTTAACTGTCAAATCCCAACAGTTCTCACTATTATCCTCAGTTACATAAATCCAATCATCATCGGCAAGTTCTAATTTAATTGCATATTTCATTGTTTATTCTTTGATTCTTGATTAATTCTAAAGTCAGTGTAACTGGTATTCCATAGATTTAGTATAAAGTATATACCAAATCCACCTACTGCTGACATAAGAATATTCCCAGTAAGTAATAGTCTAATGTTCATAAAAATAAAATCAGCAGCAAGAAATGCCACTGGATAATCATACCATCTAATCATCTAAACTTCCTATCTATCCATTTCTTTCCGACATATAATATAGCAACTACAAAGACAATAACACCAAGTAAAATGCTTTCTAATATTATATCACCCTGGCTACTATCTATTTCAATGCCGTCAGTTGTCACTGCAATTCGGCAATCTTCACATGAATTATTCATCGGCGCATACTTGCAATATCTTTTGCATCTTCTTTTTTATCAGCAAAAATAGGAACCATATTTGATTTATGCATTGTGGCAATACCAAGTAGTTGCCGCTCACCACTATATGTATTTGCTTCTTTTGCTGGGCCATGCGATGAAATCTGATTACTCAGTTCAACATCGGGTTTATTCTCTGTATAATTAGGAATATTATTCACGTGCTTGCGTTTGCCATATTTGTCATACAGTTTGCCATCAAGTTGATCCTGACTTACACCCATCTTGCGCATAAACTTTTCATGTTCTGCTTCAGCCTTAATTAACTTTGCTGTTTTCTTACGTTTAGATTTCTTACTATTATACTTTGTTGTGGTCATGTGTGGACCAAGTAAGTGCATTGACATTACGCTGCCTCCAAATGTTCTTTGATAGCAGTACACATTCTTGCATGTGTTTCGATAAAATCTGGACTTCCAAATAATTCTTGCAAGAAACCATGAGCCGCATACTCTGGAGATTGTACATAACTTGCTAGTAATTCATTATAACGATCTTCTGTATACGGTTCTACTAAGAATGGATGATCGTCAAACGGAAGACGATATTTTTCCATTTCTAGTGCGTACTCTTCTTCAGTAAGCAAGCATGATTGATAAAGTGGTGTGAGTCCTGGAAAGGTTACAATGTAGGCTGGCATCTTATTTGACATTTTTTACGCTCCGGAGCAAATTTCATTCTATGCCAATAACTTAACATAACAGATTGTTATTGTCAAGAGTTAATTTTGAAATACAAGTATTTAATTTGAATTAACTACCTATAAATACAATTGAGAGAATAGAAATGAGAAACTAGTAATTTACTAGGAGAGGGTAATGATTGATCCGGTAACCGCCATTGGTTTGGCAACAACCGCCTTTAATGGAATTAAAAAAGCCATTGAGACAGGAAAAGAAATATCAGATATGGGAACTCAACTTGGACAATGGGCTAAAGCCAAATCCGATTTAGATTTCGCCCATCATAAAGCAAAAAATCCCCCACTATTTAAAAAGGTACTTAGTTCCAATATAGAACAAGATGCCTTGGAAGCCTGGGCACATAAGAAAAAGGCAGAGGAAATGCGTGAGGAATTACGGCAGTATATTTCCCTATATTATGGTCCATCTGCTTGGGATGAAATAGTAACAATTGAATCTAAAATGCGTAAACAACGTAAAGAAATGGTTTATGCTGCCGAAGAACGTAAAGAATTGATGATTGCATGGATTATTGGTGGTGGTATTTTTGTATTTGCTGCTATTATTTTTGCCATCGGTGTATCATACCTTACCTGATAAACTTAGGTACAAAGACCGGCTATCATTTGATAATGATTCCATGCTTGCTTTACCGATGGCAAGTTTTCTAAATCATCAACTGGTACCGCACAATCAAGCCATACATATGGGACTATTGGAAAACTATCAATTGAACCAGACGCAAGTGGCATATGTAGTTTTCCCATATCATCTAATGTTATAACTAGTTTTCTAAATTCATTTTTTAGTGCGATATATTTGCCTGCCGTCGGACTTTTTAGATTATCTAAAAATGAATCCCATGCACGATTCCATTCGCTTGTCTTTCTCGGATCAAATCTATATATTCTAACCATTATAACTAAGACTTCATTAGGTGTTATATCTTTTTCATATAAATCTATTAAGCACTGTCCAAAATTCATACCAATTTTCATTTGCATAATCCTGCCAGCATTCTATAATGATCCCATGCAAGTTTTACAGCAGGTTCCATATCCTTCTCTCTTAGATTTATAGTATACCAATGTTCTTTTAATGACATAGATTGAAAATCCATTGCTCTTGTTGGAGATATAGTATCTCTATTTAAAATAGTTCCGTTCTCATGTAATTCAGTTATTAAATTTACAACAGTATCATAGTCAAATAGATACAAACTATTTCTGCCCTGACTCCAATGTGCGGTCATGGGATCAATTTGCATCTTCCACCAATTATCAAGCGTTTCTGTATTTTTATGTATATCTTTATATGTAACAATACAATAGACAGTATCTAGGTCTACTTCTTCGTGTAATAAATCACTTATACAGAATTCTAAGTTGGTACCAAAAATCATTGTGTTAATTGTAACTCATTATAAACTTCTTGGATACATATACTCTGCACTCTACAATCTTCTAACGCATTATGTGCCGCAAACTTAAACTTTTTACGAGGATCTTCTGGCATCAAACCAAATAAGGTTCTACTATCCCTAATATTCCAAAAAACCCAATTAAAATGCTTATCATATTGTCTATATAAATTTTCTAATATACATATATCAAAAACAGGTCCTTGACACCAAATTTTGTCTGCGCCTGTTAACCATTTATTTAACTCTTTTAATGTAGTTTCAACACTTGTACGATTGTTGTCGCCCAGGGCTTCATCAACAATTTCATCAGGCTGTGTTCCCCACCACTGTAAAGTGTCAGATTCTATATCTCTACCTTTAGAAGTTTGGTCTTCTATCTCTAATCTATAGTAAAACTCACTATGCGGATCTACTTTTGTAAATGGATCAAACTTAATACCACCGATAGTTAATACAACCGCATTTGGTTTTGTACTTAGTGTTTCAATGTCAATCGTTGCGTGTGTTGTCATTTATTCCTCGTAGTTTATTATTAGTTTTTATAACTTGTCTTATGATATCACTATCTGAAAATTCTAAAAATGCTTCTGTATCTTTGGGAAAACAATGTCCACTGTAACCCAATCCACCTTCATCATTTGGCGCTGACATATGTGATGGTCCTATGTTCTCAAATTTTCTAAGAATATCTATCATTGAGTTATGATTATAATCATTAGACATTTTACTATATATCTCATGGAAAAATGCAACTTTCATTGCTAACCAATTATTATGGACATATTTAACCATACTAGAAGTTATTCTATCTGTATAAATGAATTCAGCATTGGGAAGATAATTAAATACCTGTTCCCATTTGTAACATTCTATCTGATATCCGCCTAGAATGAAATTAGTTTGTTCATTAAAATCTTTCTGGGCAGATTTCGCTTTTAGAAATTCTGGATTATAAGTTACATTTTTGCCATATGTTTTTAATAAGTAGGGGTCTACAGTAGACTTGAGAAGAACTGAGAGGTCACCTAATTGATCCAATACTGACCTTATAATACTATCATCACATTTTCCATCAACAGAAGGTGTAGGAACACAAATGATAGCACTGGTAGCTTTATCCAAATAATCTTCTATTTTATTATCATTATACTTGGGATCAATTCGCACTACATTCGTATTATTACTTTCTAAACTTTGTGCGACTGCTTCACCTACATAACCACATCCAATAATGAGTATCATTCACTTCATCCTCTTTACTTTCATTTTCAATAATAAATTCTTTTAGTTTCATAATTTCATTACAATAGTAACTATATTTTCGTAATGCATCAATATTTTCAGTTTCAATGAATTCTCGGCTATACTTATCTGCCTGTTTAGTTAGTTCAATGATCCTTAACTCATATCTTTTTCTTAATTTAAACTTATAACTACTCATTCTTATTTTCATTATTATTTTCTTCTTTTAATTCTGCAAGAGTTTTCTTTTCCCGTATTGCATCCTGTAAATCAAACACCTGTTCATTTTCTATCATCTTAATAATAGTATTTGTAGTTCCTATATCCTGCTGAATCATACCCAATTTAAACATTAATTTTTCTAATTCTTTTTGATAGAATTCTAATTCTCTTTCTTTTAGGGCACGTTTTTCATAAATGTCTGCTAGATTAATAATTAATTTTGGGGCAGTAGTAATATCTACTTCGATGTCTTCTGGCTTTATTATTTTCTTCATAATAAATTACTCCTATTACTATTAGTAATTATCATTTTTTAAAATAGCCCACATTTCATCAATTCTATAGTTTTTAATATATTCATCCTCATTAGAATATTTGGAAGTTTTTTTTAATTTTTCTTCAATATACCACAGAATTTGATATAAATCTTTTTTTGCATGCCAACAATTATATCCATCCATTGAATGGTTACTTTCTTGAAATGCGATCTTATCTATTTCATTTTTAATATTTTGTAAGTCCCAATCTTTAATCATAGTTTAGACCAAACATCAACATAGACTCCATCAGTAATACCACTATCTATTAACGTAAAATTCTCTTCAATCAATGTACTGGGCAAAAAGGTATCACAATCATATGATCCACTAATACGACTTAAATGAAATTCATCAATAATTGGAAATAATCCCATAACTAATTTTGCGCCGCCAATGATCCAAACATTCTGTAGTTTACTCATATTAGTAATTTCAGTTATGGCATTGTCAAACTTAATATAATGATATCCACCCTTATCTTTGTCTAGTTCGCTGCTTGTAACGACAATATTATTACGATTGGGCAATGGCTTTACGGGCAAACTATCCCATGTACTTTTTCCCATTACTACAACGCAACCAGTTGTGGTATTTTTAAACCACTTCATATCAGCAGAATTATGTGGCCACGGAAGTCCACCATCTTTGCCGATACCCCAATTTTGATCACATGCTAGTATTACTCTAATCAATGATACGTTCTCCCTTTAATATTACTCAACTGGTTTTGTCTGTAATCTGTTACCAATTTTAATACAGCATCTATCTGATGTGGTAATTCTTCATTGTCTTCTAAATGATATGGAAGTTGAATACATCTTATGTCACCATCAATATCAAATATAAATGCATAGTCAGTAGAATCTAAATCACTCTCTTCAGCCAGCCGTGTAATTTTATATTCCTTTAGCGTGTTTTTGTTTTTACTCATTGATTAAACTGCTCCAGGTTTTTAACTTTTCTCTCTTAACTTTCATTCTAACATTTAATTCTTCTTCTGCCAAGATACCTTGTTCTATCATTAGTTCAATCATACACATTACATCACCTGCTTCTTCAACAAGTTTATGTTTCCATTTATCCTGTATTTCTTCTTTATATCTATATTTACGTAGGTGTTTCATACAAACTTGTGTTAGTTCTCCACACTCTTCTGCGGTGATAGCCATTAACTGTTGATATGTATTTATTGGGGTGTTATTCATCCTAACACCGTAAGTAATATTATAATTAATACAACCCATCCTAACCAATTAGAGCCGCCGCCAACAAGACCTTTGTTTTTTGCACAACCATAACAGTATCTATATTTCTTTGGTGTTTGATTACTACAAAAAAATGAATCACATGTTTTTTTACTCATTCGTCAAAGAACTCCTGTAGTTCAGCCAGAACCTTTCTAGCGTCTAGCGGTATTTCCCACATTTCGTCGCTATCGTCATATACAATTATCAAGTCACCACAATCGTCTACTGAGATAGTAGTGAAGTTACCCATGTCTACTGTTTCATCTACTTTTTTCATTTGTAAGCCTTTCCAAATCCTTCTATATAAAGTCTATCTTTTTCCTCAAACCGCCAGATATTAAAGTCACTAAAAGTTGCGTACATTTTTGCTCCACGATCTCTGCGATTAAATGCAGATATCATTTCATCTGGTTTGCTATCATATATTTCTAATTTGCCAAATAATGTAACACGTGGATTATTCATTTCAGTGCTATGTCTACTTTCTCCAACAAAATACAGTGATACATTTTCACTAATATCTCTAATATTTTTGGTATGTTGACTCAAATCACTTAGTAACAAATATATATTATTATCATCTAATAGTACTGGTGTTACTTTAGAAATTTCTGCATAAATCTTGCCAGTGGTTCCCATAGCGGATTGCTGATAATTCATCAATAGATATTCAACATCATCTTTTACTTTTTCTATATCATGATACATCTATATTCTCCCTATAACCATCACTGACACCAGTGCCTACTACTTTTTTACTTCCACAATTCTTACAGTAACTTATATTAACAACAAAATTTAACCCATCAGCATTAATTATCTGGCAAGTTTTGCTTAATTCTAAATTCATACAACAATGCATTATACTCATTTCGTTATAAACATTCCCTCACTTTTATCCAACGCAAGTAAAAATTCACTAAACATTTTTTGATTTATACAAATAGTCCAATGTCTATTTTCAGATTCAACCCATTGAGAAAAATATATACCATCACTTGCAAATCTAATGATAAAGTCATCAACGTTATTATTTTCATCCATGATTGTTACTTTAGATAGATCAAATTCGTGTTCGACGGTAAACATTATTGTGTTTCCTCCTCAAATGGAATACTTGCTAAGTTTTTTGCTTTTGCTTCTACCATGATATCAAAATCATTACGAAAACTACCGGCCCATTCATTAACTGCTGAATTCCACATATAGTCACTGTGTGCCCTAAGTTTGCCTTTCTTGTGTCCAGTTTCGATTAGTTGTTGGAAATCTGGCCTTACATCAGTTTTATGACCAATAAGATAATCCTCACGACTACAACTATAATGCATTGCAGGGCGAACTCCTCGCCAACTATCGATAACACGTTTGACACGATCATCATTCGCTTCAATATACTCGCCTTCACGGCACCAATGATGATGAATATCTAGGACAAGAGCAACATCTTTTTCTAGTTCTAAGCTATCACTGATACCCCATTTGTTTTCGTCATTTTCGATGGTAATACAGTTCCTTGCCTCTTGTGAGAGTTGGGGTAAGATGGCTTTGATACCGGCTGGACCTTGTCTGCCGGAGATGTGGACATTGATTTTGAAATCCTGAAATTGCTTACCATAGCCCATGTACCGTGCGATATCTGCATGATATTCAAACTCCTCTACTGAACGCTGAACAATGTCGGGATTGTCACTTGCAAGAACACAGAATTGTCCAGGATGCATTGACATTCTAACATTGTTCAAACGTGCTTTATTACCTATATTACTTAGCTTAGTTGCAATCATATCTGTAATATAGTTTGTTTTTGTAAGATGCCCAAAGGTTGCTTCTGTGTAAGCCGGCAGCATATCACTGCCAATACGAAGCATACGTTGTGATAGAGGAAGAGTAGAAACGTAATCAACTAGACGCTCTGTGGCGTTTAGATTATGTTTAACAATATCATATACACGGTCTTGTGCTTCTTCTTGGTGTTCACGCATCCACCTGATAGTAGTACCACGATAGTTCAGTGGGCCTTCTATCTCTTTGAGCATCTTGGGCTTTAGCGTTCTATCATTATGCATGAATTTACACGCAAAGCCAACTCTTTTAATCGTCATGGTTAAACCTTTTCATCTGTGTGAATAAATCGAATCATAGCTTCAACATACATCATTTCAGATGGGACTACAACCGTTTTATTTATAGGAGGGTTAAACCAATGAGTATGATAAGATTGAAATCTTTCATTGCGTTTTAAACCTTTTAAAACTTTACCACGAATAGTCCATTTTCGTTTGCCACACTCTTGATTTAATAATTTAACAATACTATAGAATTGTTCACGACTTGTAAATCCAAATTCAAATTCATGTGTCATACTTCACCTTTAAATTGCATAGAAGTATTATAAATGATAAATACTTTAAAGTCAATAGTAAACTTAAAGGAATTCGAAAATGTCAAACATGAAAAAATGGAAGAATATTGTCCAGACTGCAAATCTAAAAGAATCTGATTCAGAGGACGTAAACTATACAGATCATGAAGTATCTATGGCAAAATCTCAACTGTTGAGTAGTGTAAAAAGTTCAAAACGAATTGCTAAACATTTGTCTGACAAGTCTGAAGAAGAAGGTCTTCCGGGATGGGTTGCAAGTAAACTAACAGTAGCAGAAGATTATTTGCAATCAGTTGCAGACTATATGGATGGCGAAGAATTACAAGAAGGCTACAAAGTTATGCCTCCAATGAGTGATAAGTATATAGCACGTGACGGTCTTGAAGGTCCGTTTAGTACACTTAGTGGCAAAGTAGTTTACTATGATCCAAAAGAAGGCTCATACTATGATCCAGATTCTGACATGTATATTTCATATGATGAATTTCAGCAGTATGATAATGATTATAGTGGTATGAAAGATGATCATGACGAAGTTGAAGAAGGTAATGAATTTAGTGGCGCACTAGAAGATGCTAAAAAATCTGGCAAAAAAGAATTTAAAGTTGGTGGAAAAACATTCCAAGTAGAAAATTATCAAGACCGTTCGAATGCAGCGGCAGCCACACGCAACCAAATCAAAATAAACAAAAGTAATGCTTCGATGCCACAAGATGCAGTACGTAAAGTATCAGGCAATAGTTCATATACACATGCAACTAATCCATCTTATATAAAGAAAGCAAATGATCGTAAACATGATGGACTAGGTAAAAATGCAGCGACTATTAAGCGTATGAAACCAGGCGCAGATGGTAAATTTATATGGGGCAGAGACCAACTAAGTGACGGTACAGTACAAGAAGCAGAAAATGAAACAAAGTACGGCATTGTTCGCTATCCAGATACCGCAATCTCATACATTAAAAATGATGGCAATGGTTGGGAACATATTTACGACCGCTCATATGGATTTAAAGGTCCTGTTGCCAAAGCAGACTTGAAACATGCTAAGAAGATTGCAAAAGAAAAGATTCCATCACGAATGATTAATGAATGGGTATGCGGTGATTGTTCTGCTGAACCCTGTCAGTGTAATATTACAGAAGGAATACCAAAAGATACAACCTATGGAGTAGTAGTTGATGGTGTATATATTGCTAAAGGTAATAAAGCAAATATGCGTAGACTTGCCAAAGAAAAAGATGGTCAACTTATGAATGCTCCGGGTAAAAAAGTAGGCGACAAAACTGCTAGTGTCAATGAATCAACAGAAATGAACAAAGAGCATTCGCCAAGTGTTGTAAAGCAAGCCGTGGCTATTGCTAGTAAAATGGGTGGCAATATGACAGGCGCAACGGCAGCTATTGAAAAGATGAGCCCAGGCTTATCTAAGCACCCACAAGTTGCAGCAGTTCTAAAAAGAGCAAACGAATCACAAATGATGTCAGAATCACAGTTTGATGAAGCGGCAGGCGAAAAAGATGCTTGCTATCACAAAGTTAAAAGTCGTTACAAAGTATGGCCAAGTGCATACGCATCGGGCGCACTAGTAAAGTGTCGTAAAGTTGGTGCTTCTGATTGGGGCAATTCAAAGAAGAAGTAAGATGAAGATTTCAGAAATCATATCAGAGTCTAAAGAAATTAGAACAAAAAAGAACTCCGACGGGTTTACAATTGATTTAATCGTAGACGGCAAGCATGTTGGACAATACACACACGCACGTGAAGATGACATTGTTCGTAATCAAGCAGAGATTTTTCCTGAGTATCGTGCCAAAGGTTACGGTACTATGCTGTTACTTGCGGCAATCAAAACAGCAAACGATTTAGATTTAGACTTTGAAGAAGATACACAAAGCCTAACACCAGCAATGAGTAGAATATACGATGAACTAGATGATAGTGGTATGATTTACGGTGGCAGGGGTGCATGGGCTATTAGCCCAAGTGGCGAATCAGAACTTGAAGACTTTTTAAACGAAGATTTACGTGCGTGGTTCGGTAAAGGTAAAAAAGTATACGAAGCATATGAAATAGAGTTTGTGTGTGTTAATCCTAACTTTTGTGACGCTACAGACCCAAAAAAACAGCAAGCACTGTTTAATGCACTAAAACGTGTACCGGGTATTATTGTATACCGTCAAGATTTTGATGTTCATAACAGTATGGCTGCAATCATAAAAGATGAAAGCGACAGTGTTGCACCTGAGAAAGTACAACAATTAGCCAAACAACATGGTGTTGGTATTGACCTCGAAAACGACATAAGCCAAAGCATGATTGACGATATTGTTACCGGTAGACTGGAAGGTTTAATTGACTACTACGACACAGACTTAAACGAAGACCTACGTGCTTGGTTTGGCAAAGGTAAAAAAGGCGGTGCTGGCGGCGGCGGCTGGGATCGTTACAACACCAATGGCGAACGTATTGGTAAATGTGGAGACTCTAAAGAGGGTGAAGGTAAGCCCAAGTGTCTATCTAAATCACGTGCGGCATCTCTACGTTCAAGTGGTGGCAAGAAAGCAATTGCTAATGCTGTAAAACGTAAGAAAACAAATGATCCAAATCGTAACCGAAAGGGCAAGGCAAAGAACGTTAACAATCATCCAAAGAAATAAGGATATAAAATGGCACACTTGATAGTAACAACAGACTATTCAGTTACATACTGTAACAACTGTGGTGCTGGCTCACATTGTGGCACTAGCAAGTATACACAATTTAAAGATTATAAGTGTGATGGTGGAGAATTAAGAGAAGTAATTACATGCAGTCATTGCAATTGCAAAAAATGCAAAGGCAAAATTACACAAAAGAAGACATAGAATTATGTATGATTTAAAATTTATAAAAGATTATGTTCACTATTTAAAGTTACACGAAAGATTACGTATGACTACTAATGATAGAAATAAATTTTGGAATACATATATGAAGGATAAATACGATGAAAATAAATGATATAATTGTAGAAAATAAAGTTAATATGTCAGATGCCGATTTAGAAAAAGCAATTCGTGATTCTGCAGTAAAAAATAACATTGATCCTGATATTGCAGTTAGAGTATGGCGGCAAGAAGGAGGATCTGCATATCAAAGTAATCTAGTTCCTAAAAACGATACAACTCGTACAGTTGGTGGCAAAGAAGCTAGTTTTGGACCATTTCAATTATATACAGGTGGCGGATTAGGAAATGATTATGAGAAAAAATATGGTGTTAAACTTGTAGATGATAACACACCAGCTGGAATACTTAGACAGATTGACTTTGCTTTGAAGCGTGTAAGAAAATCTGGTTGGACTCCATGGGCTGGGGCAAAGGCAGCTAAAATTAGCAAATGGCAAGGTGTTGACTTTACTAGTATTCAACAATCAATTTCTAATTCTGGGATAAAGATAGATGTTGATGGAGCGTATGGTCCAAAAACAAAACAAGCCATTAAAGATTTTCAAACGGCACAAGGGTTAGAAGTTGATGGTATTATTGGACCAAACACACAAGCAGCACTTAAAAAATTTAATAGTACCAAACCTAAAACTACAGTTGATAAACCAGAAAAAGTAGATATACCAAAACCCGTTGAACCGAAAAAACCTGCGGGAACAACCGCAGCACCCAAAACAAGTATTAGACCTAATGAAAGACCAACGACTGCAGCACCCAAAACAAGTATTAGACCTAATGAAAGACCAACGACTGCAGCACCCAAAACAAGTATTAGACCTAATGAAAGACCCACAACATCTGCGCCTACAACAAGTGTTAGACCAGTAGCAAGACCCACAACATCTCCAGATAACTTTGATGGAATCTCAAATGATACTAAAGATGCGATTGACACAACTATAAAGGCAGTAGTAAAAAAATCTAATATTAATAAAAAACCTAATGTAACTACATCAGTACCTAAACCAGTGGCACCTAAAAAGTCAAAAAATGATAGTTCAGGAATGATCGCTACTAAAAAAGTTTCTAAAGGCTCAACTAACAAAGATTAAAGAAGCCAAATGCAAAGGATGACAAAGGAAGAATTATTATGAAAATTAATGATATTTTAAATGAGCAATCAAATGCCATTATTGAAGAAATTACTCTTGAAGATACACAAGATTTTCATGACGAATTTGGATATCTTGGCTATAGCGAAGACGATAGTGATTTATTTGAAGCGGAATATCAAGGGCGTACTGTTAAACTAAACAAACCTATGCGTGGGGATGTTAAAAAGTTCAAAGTATATGTAAAGAATGATAAAGGCAATGTAATCAAAGTTAACTTTGGACATGGTGGCACAAGTGCTAAAGCAAAAGGTGAAAAAACTATGCGAATTAGAGTTTCTAATCCTAAAGCACGTAAGAGTTTTAGAGCAAGACACAATTGTAAAAATCCAGGACCAAAAACTAAAGCAAGATACTGGTCTTGTAAGGCTTGGTAAGTAGTATACTGCGAGAGGAAATAGAAAATGAATAATAAATTCAGCATAGGTGTTGTTATTGCAATTGTATTGCAAGTTAGTGCATTTGTATGGTGGACAGCACAACAAGCACAAACGATTAACCAACTTAATGAACAAGTATCTGAACTTACAAGCCGTATGGCAGTTGAACAAGAAGTAAACTTACAGCGTGATGTATCGGACTTAAAAGACCAATACCGAGACCTTAAAGAAAAAACACTCGACGGTATCTTAGAAATTGATAAAGTCAGATTAACAGAAGATAATCGGTTAGGTGAATATATTGATCGCAGACTAGCAGAACTAATCGGTGAATTACAATCTACATTTGCTCAACATGAATCGTGGATTGACGAAATCGACGACGACATTGCAAAACTTGATAAAAAGTTAAGTGACAGAATTAGAGTTATAAAAGAAAAACAACGAGGGGAATAATATGTGGATATTATTATGGGTAGCATTGATTCCTAATACTCAACAATTGGCTACATACCAGCTGGGCACATTCGATTTGGAGAGTGCTTGCGGAGAGGCACTCCGTGATGCAATGGTATTAGTATCTGATAATATGCAAACAATAGATTGCATTTGGATAGAACCTCCAATTAAATCAAAAAAAAATTAAAGACCCATTGCTTTCTGTGTGTTTACACCAACAATACCATCAGCAACTAATCCGTTATTTCTTTGCCAGTCCATAACTGTGCGCTCTGTACCTGAACCAAAGATACCATCAGAACTTTCTCCCAATACTTTTTGCATAGCAGCAACATCACTACCACGGTCGCCTTTGCGCAATGTTCGTTTCTTTGGGGTATAATGTCCACCTAAAACTTCTAATGCATGTTCCCAGTGTTTTGTCCTGTCTTCTAATCCAATTGTTCCACCATTAATTCTTTTAGTCATGGTAACAATATCTTGGTCATCACAATAGCGATTAATATTATTTGTATCCCAAAACCAACATGCACTTGCTAAAGCACCAATAGGTGTACGAACAAAATCAGTTGCATCTTCTGCACTCATATCTTCTGCTTTGCCAAATTGTGTATAATTATGTCGACCAGTAAGTTGCAGAATACCACCACCTCTAAAACGCCATCCGTCACCACTATCGGTATCACCATTATCCATTCTATTTGCGTAAATTACATTTGCAATTTTTTCTGGCTGTCTGTGATAATCATCAGCATTCCTACCAGCACGTTCAAAATATTTTGGAAATATTGAATTTAATGCTTTAGAACTATAGTTTAGATTTTCAGTCAACACAGTATAACCCGCACTTTCGTGTCCAGTTTGTGCAATAAATCCCGCTACTCTATTTTCTGTATCAATATCCCATCTGGGTAATACTCTCTCCATGGCGTCAAACCATTCACTAGCATTAATGCGTGGCAACAATTCTGCGACATGTTCTACTTTAAAATCAAATTTAAATCCCATTTTATATCTCCTTCAATATAATAGATTTGTTTTCTATTAGAATTTCTCTGTTCCTTAGATGTTCTTTTTCGACATCATCTTTGTCTTGGCCATGATAGCGAACAGCCAAATTCTTTTCAATCATTATTTCAGTGAATAGTTTATCATTAATACTAAAGTCACCAAGAATACGACCGAACTTTCCAGTTTTGTCTTTTGTAGTCATTATTATTTGTGTTGACCCAACAGGCATTAAATCTTTAACAAAGTCTTTTGCTAAATTACCAAATTGTTTTTCTACTAAGTCCCGAGTACGGGTCTCAGGGGTGTCAATTCCCATAATACGAATACGCTCTTTATGTAACCATACTCCAAAACCTAGATCAATATCCACATCAACTGTGTCACCATCAACTACTCTAAGTATTTTGCATCTATATCTATACATTTACCAAAACTTCAATGATTTGGTTGCTTTTTTAGCAGCGTTATAAGCAGCATCTACAGACTTTTCAACTGTGCCAGTTGTTGCTTTCTTTGCTGATTTTGCAACTGCAGTTGCTTGCTTTTTAGCATCTTTAACACCTGCATCTGCTGCTGCTTTCGCCGCTGCGGCTGCTTCTACTGCTAATTGTTCATTTTTTTGTGCCGCTTTAGTTGCTGCTACTGCTGCTTCTGCGGTCGCTTTTTCAGCAGCCTTAATTGCAGCATTCATTTTTTTATCCCAATCTTTTGGCATTTGTGACATTTTATTTCTCCTTAGTTTCTTTAATTTTAAAATTCATACTAATAACAATTCGTTTGTCATTGGTATGGTTCTTTGTAACAAAGTGACTTATCGTACTATCAAACATTACAAATTTGTTTGGCTCCGCTTTAATAGTTGTTTGTTCAGTTATATACGGATTTTGTTTGTATTGGAATACCAAGTCTCCACTTCTTGGAGGAACTTGTACATAATATGCTGCACTAACGTGAGCGCCTTCTGCATAATTTTCTTCTGATTCATGAGTATGTAAATTAGTAGATTCATTTTTGCCATGCACCACTGACCAAAAAGCAGTGTTTGGATCTTCTGTACTACTAGTATTCCAACATAATTCAATTTCTGTGCCAAAAGCATCAAACCATTCTTTTTCTAAACTTGATGCGATTCTTTGTATTTGAGCGTTAAACTCAATTCTAACATCTTCTTTTCGTATATGGTCATCATCTTCTGCCATGAAGTTATTATTATAATAACTATTCATTATCATAGCAGAAAGCCCTAGTAGGTCTTCATTAAGAAATCCTACTAGGTACTCTTGCTTGAAAAGTACAATCTTTTCAGCCATATATATTATCTAGTACCGTTTGGCAATAGAGAATAGTCAACCTGATAGAAACCATTTTCATGTAATGTAACTGCATTTGCATACTTTGTTTCAAGTAGTTCTTGTGCCATTACACCTTTTTGTTTTACACTATCACCAACATAGTTATAAGTATAAACACTAAGACCATCAACTGTGCTAACTAGTTTTACATTTTCTTTGAGGCGAGTATCACTGAAGAGTTTCTTAAATGATTTACCTACAGATTTTGCTGCATCCTTGGCTGCTTTTGCTGCGGCATTCGCTGCATCTTCTGCGGCTTTTGCGGCGGCATTCGCTGCATCAGTGATTGCTTTCGATGCATCATTAATTGCATTATTACAAGTATTGATAGCATCATTGCAACCTTTAATTGCTGTATTCGCACTATTCAGCATATTTTGTGCGCTGAATGTTTTTTCTGTCCAGTTAGCAACATCATTTGCTGCATCAGTGATTGCCTTACCTGTATCCTCAATAGCCTGTCCTGTGTCATCTACCGCTTTTTGTGCACTTTTATAAGTTTGTTCTGCTTGTTTCGCTACATCGTTTGCAAGTTTTTCAGCATCTTTGGCTGCTTTAATTGCTTCATCTTGTGCCTTATCGATTCCATCAGTTACGTGATCCATTGCATCTTCAATTGTTCCACCAGCATCAAGGATTGCTTGTGCACCATCTACTAGTGGACCAATATCAATATCAACATCAACATCAATATCTAATCCAACAAGTAATGCAGCCTTACCATCAATACCGAAACTGATTGTGTCATCTTCATATGTAGCGTGTGCAGAACCTTGTGCCCCAACTTGTGCGCCTACACTCACTTCAGTACTACCTGATACTTCGGCACCGCCCAAATGTGCTGACCCACTTGCTTCTGCACCTACACTAGCACCCGCAATGGCACCCGCTTCCACTGATGCACCGTGTTCACCGATACTTGCACTTGCACCTGCTTCAGCATATGCTTCAGCATGTACATTCGCTTCACCGTCTGCGCCGGCATCTATTGAAATATCACCTAATGGTGTATCTAGGCCGACACTTGCATCTACTGATCCACTTGCTCCTGCTTCTGCACGTGCACTTGCGCCAACAGACGCAGCAGCCGTTGCATCACTGCCATCCCAGCCTCCACTTGCATTAGCGTGTGCTTCTGCTTCTGCACTTGCGTGTGCTTCTGCTTCGCCTTCTGCACCAGCGTGGGCTGTTCCTAATGGACCTAAATCTTGCTCTGCATGTGCTTCCGCAATTGCGCTTGCACTTGCTTCCGCACTTGCGTGTGCTTCCGCACCTGCTGCAAAGGAACTGCCATCTGATTGAAATCCTGCACTTGCGCCTGCCTCTGCACTCGCACTTGCTTGCGCACTACCGCTTGCTCCCGCCTGTTCGTTTCCCACTGATCCACCAGTTTCAACTGATGTACCTGCTGCAACATTAACGGTATATTGTGGTTTAGAAACTTTTAAAACATTCGCTTGGGCATTAGTAACAGCGGCTGCGGCAGCATTATAATCTGCCTCTGCTTGTTTTTCCGCTGCCTCTGCTGCCGCATGGTCTGCCTCTGCTTTATCATGCGCTGCTTGTGCATCACGTTGCTGTTTTTCTGCAGATGCTTTTTTGGCTTCTGCGTCTGCTTTGTCTTTTTGCGCTTGTGCCTTATCGGCTTGCGCTTTATTTTTTTTGTCTTGTTCTTGGGCTTTTTGTTGTTCTGCCCGTTTTTTGTCGTCCTCGGCGCTCATATTACTATTATTCCTTTGCTTTTAAGATTAATGTTCTTTGTATTTCCCATCAATATCATAATATGCAGAATTATATATTGCCCAAGATATACTATTATGTATTTTGTGGTCTTGCACTCTTAATTTTTTATACCATTGTGAGAAGAGTATAACACGATTTTTCATTCTTGTCAACAACTTTTTATTTTTTCCATTCGCCTAATACACTATCATCTTTCAAATATTGTAATCTTTCAGCCCATTTTACTTCTTCACCTTGTTTAATGATGTTATCAATATTTTCAATATAAGAATCCATAAAGTGATCAGGTAATTCTTTGCCTATTTCATAGAATGAAAAACTTTCTCTTGCTGCAAATAACCAAAAACTATTTACACCAAAATTTAGACTATCAGGCTCTTCAAGGTAACAATACTTTCCATCTTCTAATAGTTTGATTAGTTCACCAGTGTGTGCATATCTATGCATATGGGTACCTGATGGGGGAACGAGTGGAACAACATCTGTTTCATTCACAACTCTTGTTAGTTTAATCTTACCTCGCATTTTTCGAATACCTTGAGATGATGTTACTTTAGGCTGACCAAAGTTTATACATTCAGATACCGTATGCCCTGAGTAGTCCAAATACCAACTTACTATTAGTGCTTCTGCAGCACCCAAACTATGCCCAGTTACATATGTAGACCAAGTTTTATCAAGTCTGGAAATCAAATCATCAGCAATCATTTCTGCTGTGCTATGAAACCCTTTGTGTAGTTCTATACCAAGTCTAACACTTTTGCTACGAAAGAAATTTATATCTTGCATTGCATTATGTGAATTGCATGTACCACGTATAGAAATATATTGTTTTTTATTATCTGGATCGAATATGACAATGTATTTTATATCATTTATTTCATTGATATACATATCATAATCAGTATATAATCCTTTGATTACATTGTTGTCTTTCTTATATGCGGCTCTTGCGAATTGAGCAAACCATTTTATATTTTCCCAATCAACTTCGTGTGATTTTGTGAAACTTTGATTAAATTTATTCTCAAGCGAATAGCGTTTGATCATCCACCTTCGAACTATTTTTGCAATTTTCGATATTATCCATCCTTGGATAACCCATCTAATCATATATGATATAATAAAACTCATTATAGTACTCCTATACTGAGTCTATTTATTACATTTAATATTTCATATCTTCATCAATTGGTCTCACTTCATTCGATATCAAAACAGTATTTACTAATGTTCTTACGCCAAATCCAACTGCCCCGCCCGGAACAACATCGTTGCCGCTTTCATTCCATGCCATGCCAGCAATATCCAAATGTGCCCAATTACGATCTTTATCTACAAAACGATATAAGAATTCGGCAGCAGTAGTTGATCCACCACCTTTACCACCAATATTTTTCATATCTGCAATCTTCGAATCAATCATTTTATTCCAGTTTTTGCCCATCGGCATACGCCAATATGATTCACCGGCTAACTCACCACTTTCAATAATATCATTTCCAAACTCAGTAGAATTTGTAAATAGTCCAGCCATTTCGTGTCCCAATGATACGATGATGGCACCAGTTAGAGTTGCAAGATCAATAATACGATCTGGATCATATTCTGTTTGTACATAAGTCAATATATCGGCTAATACCAATCTACCTTCGGCATCTGTATTTAAGTTTTCAACTGTTTGTCCACTTAGTGATGTAACAATATCGCCGGGCTTAATCGCATTACCATCTGGCATGTTCTCTACTAGTCCAACAATTCCGACTACATTGGCTTGAATATTTTGTGCGGCGATGGCATGCATTGCTCCTACAACCGCAGCACTACCACCCATATCAAATTTCATATCACCCATGCCAGCACTTGGTTTGATAGAAATTCCACCAGTATCAAAGGTTACACCTTTGCCCACCAATGCAATCGGTCGTTCATCATCTCCGCCATTCCATTCCATTACAACAACATATGAATCTCTACGTGATCCTTGCCCCACACTTAGTAGCAAATCAAATCCCATTGCTTTCAATTGTGCCTCGTGATATACTTTTACTGTTACACCCAACGGCATAAGTTCAGTACTAATAATATTTGCATATGTTTCAGGATATAAAACATTACCTGGTTCTGAAACAAGATCACGTGCAAACGCAACACTTTTATGTATTGATACTTCTGGTACTGCATCGATGTGAACTGTTAGAGTTTCTGTATCTTTTTTAGATTTATATTTGTCAAACGTATATAATGCCAGATGTGCACCTTCATATATTGATTCATTAAAATCATTGTTAATTTCAAAGTACAAATTATCAACACGACTTTTCCATTGTTTTACTAACTTACCACCAAAGTTACGCCAATCATTTCCAGTTACTGTATCTGTTTTTACAACAATAATCGCATCTACATTAATCTTAGATGGAAAAGATATCACCACTTCTCCAGTATCTTTTGTTGCTAGTGATTTTAGTCCGCACACACTAGATACTACTCCACCTGATTTTTTATCAAGTGCTTTATATTCCTTGGAATCATACAATACTACAATTGCAGAGTTGGGTTCATAAGAACTCATTATTTAAATCCTTTTTCTTTCATTAATTGATTATGTTTTTCTATGTATTCATCTTTAAACTTTGGATGATTTGCATAATAATTTGCACCTTTGCCACCAGTATGTGCAAGTCTCACACTACCTGGAAAACCATCGACATCATCTTTGTGTCTAGGGATAAAATGAATATGAGGCCACATAACTGTTTGTCCTGCGGCTTCGCCCATATTCATACCAAAATGATAAGCATCAATCTTGCCTTCATTTCTAAGAGCATCACCATATTCAATAGTTGCTTCTAATGCAAGTGTGATAAATTTTATATTATTTTGTCGAGGGACAAAAAGTAAGTGTCCATCACACACTGGCCATTTATCTTCATAAACTGCATAGTAATATTCATTGTGAAGCCGAAGATGTTCTGATTGCTCAAAGGGGGTGTCTTCAAATTTTTCAATCATGCCAGATATCCAAAACTGGCAATAAATGTGAAACAACCATCGCCGATTTTTTTGAACTATCATCCACGAATGTATCGAAATCTGTATGCGAATCTTCTCCTGCGAGATCACTTAGTACTCTGACAACAATGAATGGCACATTACATTGGCAACATACTTGTGCCAAAGCAGCACCTTCCATTTCGATAGCATCAGCATTAAATTGATTGTAAAACATTTCTCTAGTCTGTGAACAACTAAGATACGTATCACCAGTTAGTATTGTTCCAAATTTTACATTTTTTCCCAGATGTGATTGTAAATATTTTCGCATTTCAATACTCATTTCAAATGAGATTGGATTAGTTGAATCATCCAATGCTGGAAAACTTCCAGGTAAACTAGAGTATACTTCTCCGTTTACTATGGCGCCATAATCATGTTGAATAAGTCTGTCTGCAATTATTACATCGCCGATATTATAGTTTGGATTTAGTCCACCCGCAACACCACTAAACACGATACTATTACATTCAAAATGAGAAATTAATATGGTAGTTACAACTGCAGAGTTTACTTTTCCAATACCAGACTCAACTGCAATGATATCAATGCCATTAATCTTACCAATTTGAAATTTCTTTTTCATAATTGTTTTAGTTACTGGTTCATTATCCCATTCAATTTTTGAATATTCTTCTGGAATAGCGGAAATCATTCCGACTGTCATTAATTAATCCTCTTCAATATTATATTCTAGTCTATAACTTATTGCTAGGTGGCCTCGCATACTATTATTTATATTTTCATTATATACTACGACATCAGAAATGTCAACGTCTATATTACTTACTAACTTATCTAAATTTGATGGGATGTGGTCTGGTACATACCAAGTATCATATTCATCTAAATGTGATTTGAAGCCATACTTATCTAACAGATGTTTGGTAGTTTCATCTTGCGGTGATCCAGGAATAGTATGAAAATCACCAGCAATAATAGTAGGTCTATCTTTATAAAGATTTAATAAAAACTCAATATCTGACCTTCTATCTAAATCGTTTATAAGTATTGAATTATTATCATTATTATCATTATTATCTTGCGGATAACAGGGCAAAAATGTAATGATATTTACATTGTCGAGTTGTGCCCGTAATGCTGTGCAGCCTTGAGATTTATTATTTTTACCAATTTCTATCACCTTTTCATAGGACGGCAAAATAACACTTTTCATCTTTGAAAATGGATGACCAATATGATTTTTTCCCATTGCAACACATAAATTGCCTACCCCAGGAGTAGATTCTAGTAAGAATAGTCTGCAATCTAATACATTTTCTATTTCTTTCTTTGCTTCCATTGGCACACGCTGTAATAGGAATACATCTGCATCTTTTGCTGCGGTGCGTAAATAGTCTATTCCGCGCTGCATTGCATCCATGTTATATTGTAGTATTTTAATACTAGTCATTGAATTATTCAGCAGGTTCTATACTAGTTGAAAGAGAAAAACCATTGGTTCTAGATGCACGTGTAGTTTCTTCAACTTTTTGTTCTGCAATTTCCATATAGTACATACCTACAATAGCATTTCCTTCATTATGAATTTTACCTGCTAAATCAACCGATGTTTCAGATGTATGATTAAATAATTTTATTAATACTTCGATTACGAATTCAATGGGGGTAGTATTATCATTATGCATTATTACATAATATCTTTTTGGAGCATCTATCCCCAATTCTGTTTCACTGATATTTGATACTAATGTTTTTTCATCTACTATCATACGTTGTTATTCCAATTTTCATTTATACAGTATATTTATTAAAAAGAGAGAAATATTTCTATTTCTCTCTTAATATTATATCACAATTGTTAACGAATTGCAATAGTTTTTGGTTGTTTTTCCTCTGGAACTTTACGTTCCAGTGATACAAATAATAGTCCATCTTCCATAGTTGCATCAATTACTTCAACATAATCTGCCAGTTTCCATTCACGTGAAAAAGCACGGTTTGCGATACCACGGTGAAGAAACTCACGGCCTTCTTGTTCAATATCTGGTTTTGATCCAGTGATTGTAAGTAGTCCTTCTTTAATCGTAATTTCAATATCATCACGACTAAATCCTGCAAGTGCTAATGTAATTTGATATTTGTTTTCATCGATAGTTTCTACATTATATGGAGGATATCCTGTATTATCCAAACGATTGAAATCATTTAGTAGTCTATCAAAGCCCAATACTGAGCGATGAAAATCAGGTAAGTTTAGTGTTGTTACTCTTGTCATTTTTTTTCTCCTTTAATAAGCAAGAATGTAGAATCCCAATAGGCGATCCCAGTTAAATAAGTGTTACTATTCTTTAGCAACACCTGCAAGTTTTTGTAGACGACCGATGAAACCTACATCATCACGTTCACCTTCAAAAACAAATGTGTTTGACTTTTTGTTGTTTCGCAACTTGGTATACATTTCACCTGCTTTGCCAGGACTTAATGTACCTACGTCAAACATCTCGTCACCAGATTTGTCATAGACTTTTGCGCCCTCTTTATCTTTAATAAGAACACCGTCTTGATTATAACTTGCACCAAGTTCAATCATCTGTTGACGAAACTTTTCATCTGCTCCCTCTGGAGCAATAACGAAAAGTGAATCTTCTGCCACATGCACTTCTTCTGGAGTGCCTTGATTTTCAATCCAATAGCCATCCACAAAAAAGAAGCCATAGCCTAACTTGCGAATAGTTGCCGCAAGTTGCCGGTTACGTCTTACATTTTCTTCACGATCATACTCGCCGCGAAACGCTGTCAATAGAGCAATAGGTCTATCTGATTTTGCGTGTTGCCAAATGCGTGATAACGATGCTTCTTGTACTTGTGTCATTTTTTCTCCTAATAATTAATATAATGTATTTATTACATTATGTCAATACTATACACCAATTTTTTCTGAAAAAAGTACAATATTTTTTGCTGGACCTATATTACATGGCAGATCACCATATTCATCAATATAATGTTGAATAACCGCCTTATACCATATTTGGCTATTATGATGCGCCTGTTTATTAAATCGCCAAATACCATTACTAGACCCATCCATTGTAAGTAATGCTCTGGTTGATTCTTTCTGTAATGTTCTTAAATCTAGAGTATCTAAATCTATCATATATTATCTTGTTGACGTTTCATTTTTTGCCAACGCTTTCTTCCAGCATCTTTAGCCTTACGTTTTATTTCGCTTGGCTTTACATATTCTTTTCGTGTTCTAATTTCTTGTACTAGTCCTTCTTCGGTGCATTTCTTTTTAAATCTACGAAATGCTTTTTCAAAGTTTCCATTTTTTACTTCAACAGTCATTCCAGACTTCGCATATCTGTCACTGTCGTTTCCTTTTACATAGTGATTATTTTTAGTCATTTTTTTGTATTAAACCTATAATTCTATTGCCATTTAGTTTTAATGGCTGTTCATATTTCCAGTTGGCTAAACCATTAGAAATTGCTTCTACAAAAAATGTCAGAACATCATGTGCTTTGGCATTTTCTCGGCCTTTCATTTGTATAGTTATTTTAACCTTAGAACCGTTATCAATAAACTTCTGTGCTTTGCGCAATTTTATTTGTAAGTCATGAATACCAATTCCAGGTCTGAATTTAACTTCTTTAATGTCAACAGCATTTGCCCTAGCAGATTTCTCTTGAAATTTCTGACGCTTTTTCAATTCATAATTGTATTTATTAAGACTAATTATTTTCGCTACCGGTGGCTTTGCATCTGGAACCATTAGTACTAAATCCAAGCCTTCATCAGTTGCCATACGTTGTGCAGTCTCTTTTGACATCACGCCCAGTGTGTCGCCATCACTTCCTATAATTCGCAACTCATTAACTGTTATTTGCTCATTATACTTAATTGCGGATTTGCTTCTATCCATTTATGTGTTTTGCTTAACCTTTTCTTCTTCATTGAACACTAACATTGGTTCTTTGTTTCCTAAAATGAATTCGTCTGTTATATGCACAGAACGAAGTCCTTGTTTTGCCAATTTTGGCAACTTAAATTGTATTTGTAAAAGTGATTTTTCAATTACACTTCTCAAACCTCGAGCACCTGTTTTATCAGTTGTTGCTTTTTCAGCAATACAATCAAGAGCAGAATCAGAAATAATTAACTCTACGCCATCAAATCTAAACAATTTTTCAAATTGTGCAACAATACTATTTTTAGGCTCAGTTAATACTTGTACTAACTGACTTTTAGTAAGAGAATCAAGTCCAACAATAATTGGAAATCTGCCCATAAATTCTGGGATGACTCCATATTTTATTACATCTTGTGCTTCTACTTGCTCACGGATATTTATCTTTTTAGTTGATTTATCATAGATAACTGCACCAAATCCGATGCCTGCATTTGATGTTACTCTACGTTCAATAATTTTATCAATACCAACAAAGGCGCCGCCTACTATAAACAATATTTTACTTGTATCAATTTCAATCATATCTGATCCAGGATGCTTACGCCCACCACTAGGTGGAACACGAACAATTGTACCTTCTACAATTTTAAGCAATGCTTGCTGAACACCTTCACCACTAACGTCTTTTGTAATAGAAACATTTTCACCTTTTTTGGCTTTTTTATCAATTTCATCAATATATACAATACCTAATTCTGCTTTTTTAACATCAAAATCTGCAGCAATAAGTAATTTCTGGACTACGTTTTCTACATCGTCGCCTACATATCCACTTTCAGTTAATGAAGTTGCGTCAATTTGTGCAAATGGAACATCTAAAAATTTAGCAACTGTTTTTGCAAGTAATGTTTTGCCAGTTCCCGATGGTCCCATAACCATTACATTAGACTTGTCTAATTCTATACCATCTGAATCATCAGAGTTAATACGTTTATAATGATTATATACTGCAACACTAAGCACTTCTTTTGCTTCGTCTTGTCCAATAACAAATGCATCTAAAAATTCTTTGATATCTTCTGGGCCTGGAATTGACTCTATACTATCACCACTAGCACTAGTAATAGTCAATTTTTCTTTGGGGTCATGAATTATTTCATAGCACAAGTCAATGCACTCATTGCAAATGAACTGATTTGGTCCAGCAATGAGTGTTTTAACTATATCTTTTTCTTTGTTACAAAATGAACAAGTGTAATTTTTAGTATCTGTCAAGTATCACCTATATTATTTTTTATCTAACCAGCCTTGAGTTTCCATTAGACTCGTATTTCGTTTTCTAATTATATCTTCCTCTGTTTCCTCTTTAACAGTTTCTTCTATAATAGTATCGTCTATATTAGCGTTAATGTCAAGTTCTTTTTTTTCTTTTTTTGCAAAAATTGCATCAAATATTTCTTCTTGGTGACCATTATTACTATTACGATTTTGGAAACTATAATTAGCAGCAATTAATAATAATACTGCCAATGGATCAAAAACAAAAATGAATACAATTATTAACCAACGAACTGCATCGTCAATTGTATTTCGTTCAGTATTACCATAAACAAGTTCTGCAATATATTTAATTGGTCCAACTTCTGCTTCTAACATACGAACTTCAGTTTCTAATTCAAATTTGGTATCTAGTAATTTAGATATACTAGTCTCAGTTTCTTTAACAGTTTCTAGCAATTCTGTGATTTTTTCGGTATTATCAATTTCGGCTACACGATCTAGTTGACTACGTAATCGTGTAATAGTTGTTTGCGATTTCTGTACGTCACGGTCAGCAATAGAACGAAGTCTTTTTATTTCAACTCTTGCCTGTTCAACAACTGACGTATCAATACTATTACGAATATCTTCTACAATATTAACAAGTCTCTTCTTTTCTGATTGTTGTGATATACGAAACTGTTCCACTTTTTTTGCTGTTTGTGGACCGTAATTGCCATCAGTCTTAACTCCAACTAAGGCTTGTATTTTTTTTATATCATCATTTATAATGAATGACTGTAAATTATCAAGCGTAGTATCTACTTTAGAAATTTGTAGCAGATATGATTTTACCTGATTATCTGTGCCATTCTGTTCATTTAAAATAATAGCAAGTTGTTCATCAACTGCAGGTTGAACCCTAGCGTATGCTTGGTCCATACGCATTTGTTCTGCATCTATCTGTGCTTGTATTTCATCGGTGTTATTTGTATTTTGTGTTTCAAGTTTTTCAATCTTAATTTCTGAACGTGCTATAGTATCTTCATAGCGAACTATATCATTATCTATACGTTCTACACGTGCTTGTGATTGTAAACTTTCACTTGCCTGCTCTAAGTGAGCACGTGATAAAAAGCCAAAAATGCCCATCGATGTGATGAACATTAATACAATTACTGCAAATGTAAGATAAGATTTTAATAGAAACGGTGCACGTTTCCAATTACGGTAGACCCAAGATGCAGCAACTAACTTACCTACTTCTAAAGATCCTGCCATTATGGCAACTGGGATTGCCGATGCAGCAAAAATAGCCACAAGTCCTGCAACTGAAAACCATGCAGCAACCGCGGCTATAGTTAAGGCTACGATAAACACCAAAAGTGAAAAAAACATTCTACTCTCCTAAGGATAATTACAGCCCTCTTCATCTGTATTTATCATTTTGGAGAGTAAAATTTACATATTACATATCTACATTTAAGTATACAGTAGTACCCTTTTTAAACCATTGTTGCGTATATAAACGAACTGTTTGCCCACCAATATCAACAGTTACCATATTATCACCACGCACTTGTGATACTTTATTGGTATATGTTGTACGACATTGACGTTCTTGCCGATATCCCACAATAACAGTTTCCTGTTTACCTTTTTTATTAACTTTGTCTGCACCAATAATTGCACCTAAAACGGTCATTGCATCTTTGCCACTACCGTTACCGAATTGATTGCCGATTGCACCGCCGATAATTGCACCTACTAGAGCATCACCAGAACTGGCTTGTCCTGTTCGGCGTGTTTCATAAATTGGAACATCTACTGTATTACATGTTTGAATTGGAACTTCCTGAACAACATCACGATATGTTTCCTTCATTCCAATCACAGTGCCGCGTACCTGTTCCGCATAAGAAACAGTTGCAGTCATTAAAAGTGCGGCAGTAATTGCCAATACATTTTTCATTTTTCAAGTCCTCTAATAATGCTTTCAAGTTTTTCTACCCGTTGTTCAAGTAGAATAATTTTTCTTTCTAGTAGTTGATAATTATCCATCGATTAAGATCCTGTTACAAGTTCAAGTGTGCCATCTTCACCGAATTCAAAGTCTTCGATATAACGATGATGTGTTCCACTTTGTTTGATGCATGATTCAGCAGCAGCCCACAATGCCTTGATTGAGCCATTTACTGCAAGAGAACTAACTTGCATCATAGTGTCGTTAGTACCATTTCGAAAATCTGCATTAATTTCTTCAAACGTTGCGTCTGGACGAACAAACTCATAAGTTACTTTACGAACTTTATCGGAGAACAATTCAAACTCAGGACGTCTTGTGCCGAATTCATACATACTCCAAACAGTTGACATGCCCAATTCTTGCTGCATTTCATCAAAGTGGTTCATTGCAACTGTGAATTCATCGTATTGCGCTTGATTTGTCATACTGTGTTTCCTTTGTTTCAATCTATACTTACTTTATACAGTGATTCGTTTAGAATGTCAAGCTTTTTATTACGCTGCAGATAACATTTCTGCAGGAACTTTCCAATTCATATATCCCACTTTAACATGAATATAACGACGGTTTACTTTACTGATAACTCCAGTCTCGACCATATTACTGCGAGTGTTAGTAAATTTAACATTATCGCCAATAACAAATGAACGCACTTTTTGATTGGCTAAGAATCTACCCTGTAATTGAAGACGGTTATTTACTTCACGACATTGATCGAAATCTGCTTTGCCCAAAAGTGCAAGAACTGTTTCCATTTCAGATGTTGATAGTTTCATAATAATTCTCTCTGCTGTTTCAATCTATACTTACTTTATATAGTGATTCGTTCAGAATGTCAAGTATTAATTAAGTTAATATAATATTATATTATATTTTTCTCTCTTTTTAAATCAAACGGTGTTATTTCCAAATTACTTAATTCAGAAAGAAAAGAACATTCAGTTTGATTATTTAATTTCCATCCAGTTGGACAAATAAATCTACCAGTTCTTTTTGTATTATATATAAATGCTTTAAAATTTTTATTAATAGATGTTGAATTATAATCTATCTTTTTTGTGCCCTGAAGTGGATTACCAAATAATGGTTTCCAATTTCTGGCCTTGCCGTTTGTAGTTGTTGTAAACTTGTTATATTCATAATCAATTAAATATAACTCACTTTGATCACCTACATTTGCATCTGCCATTGTGTGAAGAAATAATTCAGATGTATGTTGCAATTCATCATCATTTGGCCACTCATACATAGTTGCCAACATTTCCGCATGCTTATACGAAATTGTTTCCAATGCTAAATTAGTAGTGAGATATCGTTCAAGTATAGAAGCCACTGTAATAGAATATATGAAATCTGGAACTTTATTAGACATGTTTGTACTTTCTAATCATACTGATCCAATAAATGTGTTTTATCCTCAGTATATCCTTTGGCAGGATTAATTTCATCTGCGCCATTTAATGGTTCTTTTTGGTCTACAATTACTTCCCATTTCTCAGACCATTTTGCATTAATATCATATAATCGTTGTGTGAATAACGGATCGGTATCTGCTATAATTGCATCTGCTGGACATTCGGGTTCACAAACACCACAATCTATACATTCATCTGGATTGATTACCAGCATTTCTTCACCTTCGTAGAAACAGTCCACTGGACATACTTCTACACAGTCAGTGTACTTGCATTTAATGCAATCCTGTGTTACTACGTATGTCATTGTTGTTCACCGTTAATAATATCATCTAATGCACTAATTATCACAGTGTGATGTAAGATACCATCGCCCCATGTTTCGCAATGTTTTTTTCCCGCAGCATCAGCAAGTTCTTTATTACTATATACTCCAAGAAATTTATTAATACTGGAATTATTATTTTTATTATATGTATGAACTACATAGATATTTGTGGTTATATTCATCTCTTTCCTATCTTCTCTACTACATCGTAGTATATAATTATTGTTACGTACTTTTATCAAGCATCCATAATTTACTACAATAATAACATGCTGCCCATGGTTTACTATATGTTACATTGATAGAAAATAATGGATGGTCATTGTTATCACAGTATCCACTCCATTCGTCTGTTAATAGTACTTTTTCTTTTTTTTCTATCAAGTCTGCCTGTCTTATATTTTTCTGTTCTTGTTCTACTTGACTCAGATTAAATCTTTTTTTTCGCATTTTACTCTAAACTTCCGTCTTCTCTCATTTGTTTTCTAATTTTAGTGGCACTAATATCATGCATTTCTTTTCCTAAGTCGTGTTCAGTAAAAGTGTAGCCTACTCCACGTCCATAACTAATATCTACAATATTAGGTACGAGTAATATTACATAATCATGTTCTCTTTTAAATCCTTGTTTGCCTAATTCTAAACTAATTTTAAACACAATATTTTCAAAATCAAAAGGGTTATCATCTTGTGTTGCTGTGCGTCCAGCACCTGCGTCCTCACCAATAATACCGCCAACATCACGTACCATTATGGCAACTTGTCCAGTTTCTTTGTAAGCACGTTTGAATAATTCAGTATGACCATCATGCCAAGGTTGCCATCTTCCTAGCATTTGTGCTGTAGGTTTTTTGTAATCAAATATTATTAATACCCATCCACCGTTGTACTACTGGCATAAGTTGCTGATGTGCATCGTTAAACCATTTCTCAATATGGTAGTCAACATCTTCAGGAGTTTCGAATAGTTTATTTGTGTCTTCAAATCGTCCTTCTTTGATAGTATCCATCCACACTGTAAAGTCAGCATCAAACTCTAATCTAGTTATGTAAGTAGGACACACAAAGTCAACAACTGCTACCTTGCCCGCCATGACTACTCCATCTGCTAAATGACGCATACGTTGCGCATGCCTTACACGCCCTTTTTTAGTAAAGTCCCAATCATCATACTTAGTACGCACCTCGTCTGCATTAATATGTACGCCATCTATTAGTTTAGCAAACGGTTTTGCAAGTGTGGTTTTGCCACTGCCAGGTAAACCAAATATTAATATTTTCATAGATTTGATTCCTTCACAATATTCTCTTTAGAGCATATATACATATTACAGCAATTATTTATCAATGTCAAGCAAAATTAGTTGTATTTATAATAGCATAAATATATACATATCAAAAGTCTCACAGCAGAAAGAAAAACCATGATACAGTATATTCATCAATATGGCGATCAAGTAGCACTACAATCAAATCTAAACTGTGATCATTTGTTACAAGAATTAAGTCAGTTTGATGATGAATGGTCACAATATAATGTATTAAAACCAACAATTAGACGACAAGGATTATGCGTATTAAATGAACGAGGAAATGTTGGGCCTGGCCCTGCACTTAATTCTCTTAGAGAATGGAATAAAAAATACAATACTACTTTTTCTGAATCTGATTTTAATAAGCCTACCGAAGTATATAATAATAGTTTACAACTACAATCTATACTTGGAGAAATTCTTCCATATTGTGTTAGAACCCATTTTTTAAGATTGGGACCAGGAGGATTTTTCCCACCACACCGAGATCATATTGGGAAAGAGCAATCTACATTTAGATTAATTGTTCCGATTAAGGCATTCAATCCACCAGATGCACGATTTATGATAGAAGATAGATCATTGTATTGGGAAGAGGGTAGAATGTATGCAGTAAACACAACCAAAGAACACACATTGTTTAATGCTAGTAATCAAGATAGTATCTGGTTAGTAATTAATGCTAAAGTATGCGATGAAACTATTAGATTTGTGTCAAAAAATTTAAAAAGTAGATAAGTTAGATTGATGTAACTCATTAATTGTTTCTACATACGACATACTTATTACTATTCTGTTGTGTGGACTTTTAGAGTTATCTATCCTATGTGGAATGTCTACTCTCCAGCATTTTGGAGTTTGTAAATCTATAGTTTCTAAAACATTGTTACTTTCCATAGACTCCATATACTGAAATACACTAGTTTCATGTACATTAACAGGAATATTAATTGCAGTGATCCGTTGTCTTATACCGCTTGCGTCTGCTTTATCATCAACGTGTGTTGCACATACACTATTTTTTGGTACTGTAATAATTGCAGCATAACTAGGAGATATTGGCAGTGCATCAAAAATGTATGATAATTTGCTCATTTCCGATTGTGTCATAAGATGCGGTATTATTGTCCACGATGCATAAAGTGGGTTAGTTGGATTGTTACTTATATGAGTTATCCATTCTATATCGTCGGGACGAATAGATGGAACGTTTTTAATTTCAAACCATTTCATTTTTGTATCCTTTGTATATCTCCAATAGCGTCTGGCTCTCGGGTATGAACTGTAATTGCTATTCGTGTATTAGTTAACTCAGTAATATTATGATATGTACTTACTGTGATATTATGCCAAACATTGTTTGGAAAGATTTCTCTTTCAATTTCATTTAAATCATCATCATACCATACAGTATTAACATTTCCGCCTGTATTGATAATGTAATTGTAACAGTTTGTTCTGCCAAAGTCTTTATGTATAGGTAAGTCCTGTGTTATTAATTGGAATGATATATCTACATCATTATCAAAATATGGTTGTAAAAACGATTTTATCTCTTGTGGCGCAGTATGCAATGAGTACTTAGGCACTACATTATTTGGAGGTTCTACTCCGCTAAAATCTCTCGGGATTTTTCGTATTTCATCTTCTGTGAACTTATCGATGATATCATTTGGAATTTGTGGAATATTCGGACAGTAACGATATAACATTAATTTACCTTTATACTAAGTGTTGAGTAAGTTCTCTGAAAAACTTCCAATCTGTTTTTTTATTATTAAATTTGAAAATCATTATTGCTCTTTGATGCGATTGTGGCAGTGGATTAAAAACACTATGCCATTTTTGATTATTAAATAGAACTGGAGTATCAGTTAATGCAAATTCATATGCGTGTGCTAATTCTCCGCTACTATACGCTTCACTTTTTTTCATTTTCTCGCCTATCACTTCGTCTATAGGTTCCCAGAAACTAGTAGTAATTTGTTCATTGCATCCAAAGACAGGGATATTTATACTACATGGATAATTAATATTATCAGGATGATTGTCTCTATGGATAGGAATAAATTGTTTACTTCTGCGTTGGTCATGAAAATATCCAATCCACACACGGTCTATTACCATATATTCGTGTAGTTCCTTTGGTATTAAATGAAGTGCGGAATCTGTCATCGGTTCACTATTTAAAAACACTTGTTTCTTTTCATCATAGTGCTTATGAAATATATGATTTGCGACAGTAGTATCAATATTCAACGGAACAACATAGTCACTAATACTGTATTGAGTGTTATGTGTAATTGATTTCATTAAATCCAATCCTTCGGAGTATCAATAATATCTTTTACTATATCTCCACACATCTGATGTGTTTTATAAACTGCCCATTTTTGTTTCTCATTAATAGTTTGCTGCACCAGACTGTTGAAGTCTACAGTTGATCCAGTAATTTTGTCTAAAGAAGATTTAACATATTTTTGTTCTCGGACGCTGCTAACAATTTTATAATTATTTTTAATAAATTCTAGTATTTCAGCATCTAGTAAATTCAATGTATGCCAATGGCCATGAAGAATATGTTTTTTATTTAAGACTACTTCTCGTATATTATATTCATTGCCATGTAAAAATTCAGAGGTATGTAATACCCCCATCGCGGTTGGTTTATTTAACAATGTCGAATAATGTTTTGCTAAACTGCGACTTGCAGTTCTTGGAAAACTGATTACCGCTATATTACAAATAGTGTTTGACATATCATACATTTCCCGGTGATACGTTGTTTAAAATAAAAGAATCTACCGCATATTTTGCAAAATCTTCTCCGTAATGAAACGTATGTTTAGTAGAAAAATTGTTATCCTTCGCATAATTAGTATAGGCAAATGGTATGCTATTAAGTTTTAATATGCTTTTAGATTCTAGAATCCAAGACAAATCATTCCAATTTGAACTCAACGAATGACTTTTTTCTTCGTCTGTGAGCATGGCATCTTCTATATCTGAAAACATAAACTTGCATGGTATGTTTTCATTGTCACAGAATGATTTTAATAATATTATATGTTGAAGTAAATCTGTCTTATCTTGTATTGAATTTTGTATATATTCAAAATACCCAAGTGCTGCTGCATTGAAACCTCTACCCTGATTTAATTTTTCATACCATAAAGATAGTGTAACTGGGTTATTAAGTGTTTTTAAAAACAATTCACGCCTATGTGAATATGTCATCATAAACACTGCGTTGGGTTTCTTGTTTTGTTGAATTAAGTTTTTTATACCGATTATTGCTTTTCGTGTGATTAAATTGTTCGATGCTCCTGGTCTAGAATCGTTAATGACCGATACCCCCATCTGTTCTCCTAACAAAGCCGGCCACGAAAATTTGCTGGTTTTGAAATTATCGACAAATGTATTACCCACATCATCCATTCCAAATCCTTGTGTATGAGAACAGCCACCTGCATATAAAATATTTTCCATTAGATATTTATTGTTTTTCGCATATTTTCGCATAGTCTTATATCTTTAAGTGGTATGTTTGGAATTTCAAAATGTAAGCACAATCTATTTTCCGTAACATTTTTAACGCCGTGCCGTTTTGTAATGTTTAGAAATGTCGGAGAAGTTATTTGATACTCTCCGCCATCTTCATAATACGTGATTGATGACGAAATCCCCCACAGAGGTATCATCAGAACCGTATTTTTTCTATATGGAAAATCTGAGTGTGTAGGCACATCTTCTCCTGCATGTTGAAGGAAAAATGAAACATCACCAATAACGATGTCGTTGTCAATTTTTTCTGATAACTGTTTTATTATATTTGCAATTGTAGGATGAGTAGTGTCACACTTTGAAACAAAATCAGTACGCTTGTGTACTTTTTTTGTAATCGATTTTTTCAAATCTTTAATCGTATTACCGATTACGTTTATCCCTGTATTTTTACAGAATTCATCTTTGTGATTAATATCAATATCATCAATATCATATGATCGCAGAGAGTTATAATAAGAAGTTAATACATCCACATCATAATCTAAATCTATGACTAGTACTTCACGATCATCCATGAGGTAATTTATCCAAATTCTCTATCTCCATAGTAATTATATGTATTCAAAAAACTATATTCATATTTATTATATTATAAACTGTGTTCGCCATAACATACGTTCACCCTCGAATGCTACTCTTTTATGGATCATTTTTAGATTGTCCCAGATTAATATCTCGTTATCCTGCCATTCATGCATATATGCATTTGCTTCTACCCATTCTTTAATAGGACGTAAGTCTATTTCATTATTGCGCAATGTGTTTATACTACAATATAGTATATCTTCACCAGTGACATGATGCTTAATATTAAATGGTCGCTTTATTTTTTGTTTCTCTAGTAATCGTAGTTGTCTATCAGTAAAACATTCGCCATGCAAATGTATAGGAGGGTAGTATTCACCTATAGAATCTTTATACAGTTCTCTAAGTTCAAGTGGTGCATTACTCATATTACAGAACCAAGTTGGTGAAAGATGAGCATTTTTTACATTGTACAATATTGTACCAAAGTAGTTTCCTCTACCATAACTCCAATCATTATGCCAGTCTACATCGCCGGTATTGAACAATCCATTATTACTTAACTCTTGCACAGTACGATTGTCATTAATCACATGCTTGTCTGTGATTAATGGTTTTCCTAATTCACTGACAATATACTCGAAATCTGTTAATGTTATTGAACTATTTAATGAGACTTTCACAAGACCATTCGTCATAAGATCCTGCTTGATGGTCTCTATATTCAATTGTTTCATCTACCTTTTCCTTTACTTCCTCGTCTCTATACCAAATACCTGCTCTCCACAATTCGCGGTCGCCAGTATATGCTTCTCTTTTATGTAGACTGTGATGTTGGTCACTAAAACAGATATCATAATTATTCCATTCGTGTTCATACACATATTTTTCATCTTGTGTATGCTTTTTCAGTTTATAATATAAGTTATGCTGTGCATCTTTAGAAATTCCACTAAATCCTCGAATAACAGTCCAAGGAAAATATAGGCCTTCCTTATTATTGATAGGGTGAGTTGTGACTAAATCTTTTCTTGGTGTTTGTTTTTCGAAACTGTTTTGTCCATCTATATCTTTGAACTCCATCATAGTTTGTTCATCACTAAAAATTCTCTTGTAATACATTTGCTCAAGTTTCAACTTAGCATTATATGTTACGATTTTAGACTTTATGTTACGAAGAATGTCTTTTGTATTATCATCCAAATCTGCAAAAGCCGTTTGACTATCAGAGAAGAACGTATTTCCACCACTCTCTGCATTTTGATGCATGTACATAACTACAACATCATCATGTCCCTTACGATTCATTCCAGCACTATGCCACTCTAATTCACCGTCTTCTTCACCGCTAAATAATCCATTTTTTCTAACTTTAATAAGTTCGCCATGTCCCGCGACATTTCCTTTGACTTTTGTATTTTGTGATACCACCTCACCAATTGTTTTATAAAATGATACTAGAGTTTCTGGTGGTACTGGATCATTATTTCTCACTACCACTACACGGCAATCACCTATTAGTTCTCTAATTTTATCTGCATCGTTTTCATAATCGCATTCAGTCACAATTGCTGCAAATTTATTTTTTTCTACAATCATTTTTCACTCTTTCTAACCCTATATTTATACAGTCTTTCGTCAATGGAAGCCAAGTTATATTTTGTTCACAACTACTATCTCCGTTGCATACATAAAACTGGTCTGTTTCCATGATCCAGTCTGGCCATTGCATTTTGTTGTGCAAGAAGTATTTAAATCCATTAATACCGAACTTACCTTCTCTACTCATAAATGCATAATCAAATTTAAGATTGCCAACTAATTCTATCTGCTGTTCAATCATTTGTTTTGTATATTCAATATCGTTAACCGCAAATCTATAATCCGAAGATTTAATAAATCTATTTAGAACCCTACATCCATTTCCATAAAATTGTTTTCTATGTAAAACAGAAGAAAACCCCAATATTTTACCAGATTGCGTTTCATACGTTGATGCTCCAACCCAATCATCAATGTTTAACCGCTTCATTGTATAATTATATTTTAGATTGTCTTGAAAATTTGATTGTGTAATAAACTGTTTTATGCTTTCAATATATGATTCCCAATTATTATCGGCAGAATTTATTGTTTTAATAGTTAAATTCATTTTGCTTCACATGTTCAAAGAATGGCGCAATTGTCCAATTCTGAGTCAACCGTCCTCTACTAGTGTTATCATGATCAATAACACCGTCATCGTCAATTTCCCAATCAATTAATCTTACGTATACTGGTCCTGCTTGTGTTTCATACTCAAACATCCAGGATGAAAGAGTTTCACCACTTTGTGGTCCTGCCGCAACAACTCCCGCTGCAGTCTTATATATGTCTTTTTCATTAATACCTAGTTGTAATTTTGCTATATCTTTAAGTTCTTGTATATTATATGAAGAATTTTCCATATATCTACCAATTTGTCCCACACTTTTCATTCGAAGTACGGGACGAATTCTATTATATGGCGGAGTAGTATTAAAATCTATTCCACTATTGCAGGCTAGTTCACCAAATAATTCTATTTGTCTTTTTAATGTATGTTCGTTTACATTTTTTGCAATGATTGTACCAGTGTTCACTGGCAGTCTCGCATCAAAAACATTTTTCAATGCTCTAACTTTTACCGTTGACCAATTGCCTTCATCTAATACTTTGTATACATTATCATCATCTGCGCCGTTCATACTAAGCAATAGTAATCTGAGGCCTGCATCTTTTAGATTGGATGTGTAACTCTTATTTGCTAACTTTAGTCCGTTGGTAGTTAGACTAGGGCGATGTCCTAATCTTTTTGTAGTTGCAATAATCTCACATATATCCTCTCTCATAGTAGGTTCTGCTCCTATTAATCTGATATAGGTACGAGCAGGTAATCGTTTGATAATGTCAAATAATTTATTTTTATCAATATCTGGAATATCACGATTTGGAATATAACAGTTAGCACACTCCATGTTACATCGATGAGTTAGATCAACTACAATGTTACTGAATGTATTATTTTCTGGTTCTAATTCGTAATAATTCATTTATGATTCAATTGATTTGTATTCTGCCTGTGTTATAGTCTCTATGTCACTTATTACTAAATATTCACCTAATGATTGTAATAACATTGTTAGATCATTATGCATATCAGATGCATGAGCCTTATATCGGTAGTAATTGGTCTGGAGCACATTGGAACCGTTATCTACTCTGGTAGATTTTCTATCACCACTAATGTCAAGCTCTTTTTCATCAGATAGCCGATATGTTATACTGGTGAATTGATCTGAACCAATTGTTTCTTCAAACCACGATAGATATTGATCATGGTTTTTTCCATCTGGGTAATCTATACTAACTGTAAATTTATATGGCATTTTTGTTTTCCTTTTGTTTTAATTAAATAATTTATCTAGTTATCTATTTATATAATTATATAATTAAGTAAATTGGTCTGGGCAAATTGCCCAGACCAACATCTATTATTTTCCTTTGTTTACAAAATTGTAAAACTGTTGTGCAGCTTCAAGAATTTGTTCTGTTCCTGGAACTTCTGGCATTTCTACCTTCGTTACAACTTCATCATGTTCTTTGCGAACTGATGTTTCGAACATACCATATTTTGCATAATAGTCCTGCCACATTTGTGATTGTGCCATTTCTAATACTTGAGTGCGAATTTCATAACCATTTTTATTAAAAGTTACTTTAGGAAGTGAAGGAGGTGTCATTTTTTGAAATGCTTCTGTAAATGCCTCTGGTTTCATTCCGGTGTTTTTGTATAAATCGCTGAATTTTTCAGCCATCTCTGTCATTTGTTTCATATCGAACATATTGTTCTCCTTTGTGTGTGTGTGTTGTGTAACTATTCTGTTGCTAGGTCAGTTACCAACCCCCACGTGCTTAAATTAAGCCGCTAATGCCATTTCTGGCGCATAATTGTTATTTGCAATTATAAAGTTTATTCGCGGTAACGGCGCTTATATCCCGGTAACTCCATTCATCTATCTTGTCAGTCGATCCTATTTCAGCCCCATAAGAAACACACTTATCTAAATGTGCTTATGGTGGAGCTGCGCGGTACTGCCCCACGGTCCTGTCCAATCATCAAATCACTTCAACGTTACATTCTATTTATAACATATTTTGATAGTGTTGTCAAGTGTTGAATTTATTTTTAATAATTTCAACTACTCTGTCAGATAGAACTATCTCATAATGGTTTCTATCTACTTCTGCATATTCTATATCATTACGACAAGTCATACTTTTACGTGTGACAATGCCATCATTTTCACCTGATATCCATGGTACATCGCCAACTGTTGTGACTACCTGAAGCCAATTACACGAAATATCAATATTACGACTACCTCTGATAAATCTACTATGTGTTGTAATGTCACTAAACATTTCATATCCAGAAAAGAATTTCATTGTTGCTCCCCAAACCGCAATCTCACTGCCATTAAATGGTGTTGCTAAACTAACAACATTTTTTATTGTATCAAATTCACTTTGTAAATATGTTGCATATACACCACCAAGACTATGTGCTATTACAAAAAATTCATCATCTATATCATTCAAAGTTTTCATCATTATAGCAAGATTATCAACTGCCGCTGTATGTTTACTATAATTTAAATATATAGGATCTTTACAATCCAAAGATTTCTGAATGAAGGCGAAACTTCTTTCACTAGCAGTTGCCCCATGTATATACACTATTCTCATTCATTCAAGTCCTGACGCTGTTGTGCTTGCGATCCATAAACATCTTTGCTGTTTCAACTGCTACTGCTGCATCTCTACAATACGCATCTGCACCAATTGCTTTTCCAAATTCTTCATTTAGTGGTGCGCCGCCTACTAGTATTGTATAATCATCACGCATACCTTTTTCAATCATTACATCAATAACAACCTTCATATATGGCATTGTTGTTGTAAGTAATGCACTCATACCTAATATATCTGGATTATGTTCTTCGATTGCATCAAGATAAGCCTGAACATCGTTATTAATACCAATATCGTGTACATCAAATCCTGCACCTTCCATCATCATGCCAACTAAGTTCTTACCAATGTCATGTATATCACCTTTAACTGTGCCGATAACCATAGTTCCAACTTGTGGTGCGCCTGTTTCCGCAAGTAGAGGTTTAAGAATTGACATACCGCCTTTCATAGCGTTTGCTGCCAGTAGCACTTCAGGCACAAACAATATGCCATCTCTGAAGTCGATGCCAACAATTGTCATACCAGCAACTAAAGATTCTGTTAGTACACGATATGGTTCCCATCCTCGCTCTAATAGAATATTTGTGCCTTCTTCTACCTCTTCTTTTAGACCATCATACAAATCATCGCCCATTTGAATTACTAATTCTTCATCATTTAATTCAGAGAGTACAATATTATCATCTTCCATTATTCTTCTCACTTGTATAGGTTAACATATCTATTTATAAGCAATAAAAAAGGGGCGCTATTAGCACCCCTTTTTCTCAATATATTCACTTTTATATTAGAATGAAAAACTTAGTGTAACTGATGGTGTTACTGTTTCATCATCTACATTATAATTAACATCTGTTTCTACACTGGCACCAGACCAATCAAATTCATGTCCTACGCCGACGTTTTCTAGTAAATCGTCTTCGTCACCATTAATATATGTTGTTAAACCATATGTACTAACAGTAGAATCTAATTCATATGCTAATGTATCTGTTTCATATGATACAGTTGTACCAAGTGCAACACCTGTAACTTCTGCCGTATCAACCCGTGCACCCCAAGTATATTCTTCAGATGTGCGATTGTAATCCATAGATGCCGTTACATCTACAACTGCTAAATCAACATTATATGCAAGTTGTACATTTGACACTTCGGTAATGTCAGTTGTAATATCAGTAAAACCAACTGCTACAGCGGCTGGACCGTATGATAATATCACTGATTCATCAATAGTTGGTACTGCAACTGATGAAAAGTCTGATGTTGCTTCTACAAAAATACCGTCTTGGTCACCCAATGATACTGTTGTACCTAAAACTTCTGTTCCAACATGCCATTTATCTAGTGCAATTGTGGCACTATCAACTGATTCAAACTCTAGTCCAACGTTTGCTGCACCTTCGCCTGCTGCAACATCAATACCGATTGTAGTTGTTGCTTCGTACTTATCTGTTGCTTTATTTTCAGCAACTTTCATTTCCACAGAAGCATCAACATCTGCAGCAAATGAAGTCGTAGCCATTAAAATAGCGGCTACTGTTGTTAGTAATAGTTTCATTATTATATTTCCTTTTAAACAAAAATATGAGCAGATAAACTGCTCACACTATTCTACTTATACTAATATAATACATTTTTGCTTTATTATCAAGCGGTTATAAAGTTAATATTAGTGTATGTGACATTTATGATACACTTTTAATTATGCTTTAGTATTTTTCTTTGCATTCTTTTTTGTCTTAGTTTTAGATGCTGGCTTTTTTGTTTTGGTAGTTGGTATGATTTTTTTATCATACCAACCCCATCGATTTAATAATGGTTCAACTGCATATTTAACTTGTGAGTCATTCCAATTATATAACTTTTTAATATCAGAAAAAAGTTTATCTTTATCTTCATAAATTTGCATCATATTAATGATGTTTTTATCTATGTCGATCCAGTTCATTCAGATTTCCAGATAGTCCATATACCATATGCAATTGCTGCATATGCAATTAAATCAACTGGTACAATGAGCATTGCAATTCCAGTTGCAACTAGTGCTGCACCGTCGAGTGTTGTACGTTCTTTTAGTCTATTTTTAATCCAATTAATCATTTTTTTTCTCCTTTAATAATTTATTATAAAACAGTTCTTCATCTGGACAATTATTATGTTCAATTTGAATAGTTGTATGTACTATTTTATAATTATCGATTAATAGTTTCTTGGTATTATATATTGTATCATCACATTCGCCATCATCCAATATATTGATGTGCATAGCGGCTGAAATTTGTCCGCTTGCTAATTCCCATATATGTATATGGTGAACATTACTAACATGATCGATATTTGTTATAATATCTTTTACTATAACATCAACATCAATATGTTCTGGTTTTCCAGTCATTAGTATTCTAATACAATCTTTTAATAATTCCCAACCACTTTTTAATATCAAACTGGCCAGAACTACACTTATAATAGGATCAATATAATACCAATCAGTAAAATATATTACGATACCACCTATAATGGCACCAACACTGCCTAAAATATCAAGTAAGATATGAAGTATCACTCCTCGCATATTAATATTATGACCATCATGGTGATGATGCACCACTTTAAATAAAACCAAATTAACGATTAATCCAACAATAGCAATTGGTAACATCCAATATATATCAACATGCTCAGGATTTAGTATACGATAAATTGCTTCGTATATAATATATCCAAAAAGTCCAATCCACATCAGTGCATTTAAAAATGCTGCAATAACTTCCGCTCTCATAAATCCATATGAATATGTATCTGTTGGTGGTTTTCTGCCAATCCAAAATCCAAATACTGCAATAATCATTGCTAATGCATCAGTTGAAAGATGTAATGCATCACTCAATAACGCAAGTGAATTACTTATATGTGCACCAAATAATTCGATAACAACAAATAATATTAAAATAAAAATGCTTATTTTTAATGCACGTTCTTCTTTGCCGGCTTTTCTGATATGATATTGATTATGCTTCATAAATTTTTCATCTTTGTATTATACAATTCTCTAATACCGTTTTCTATACTAATAGTTGGATTCCAACCAATAAGTTTTGTTGCTTTGGATATGTCAGCAAGTGTTTCAGTTGCGTAACCTTTGGGTTTATCTTGATTCTCTACTTCTAAATTAGGAAAAAACTCACGTAAAACATTAACAACTTGATTTACAGAAAAATTTTCACCAGTTCCAACATTAAAAATCTCACTCTTTACTTTAGATTCCATACTTGCAATACATGCATGTGCAACATCACTAACATGAATATAATCTCTTCTATATTCACCATCACCGTGAACTGTTAATGGTGTATTTTCATTAGCCATACGATAAAATCTACTGATCATCAATCCATTATTATCGTCTGATGGTTGTTCATCACCATATATGGTAAAAAAACGTAATACATTATAATTTAGTCCAAAGACGTTTTTATATTGTTTACATAATTGTTCGCCAAATAATTTAGTCATTGCATAATAATTTAATGGATCCGGTTTATGAAATGGTTTATGTGGTATAGGATTATTCCCATATATACTTGATGAACTAGCATAAACAAATTTACGAATACCTACAGCATGTGCGGCAGTTAATACGTTACGTGTACCAGTAACATTAATGTCAAAGTAAGTATCAGGATCAATAAAACTATCCGGTATTCGGGTCTTTGCTGCTAGATGTATAACATAATCTTTTCCGGCAGTTGCCATTACACACTTAGCTGCATTTTGTATATCACCTTTAATATACTTTACCATTTTAAAATCAGTAGGCTTTTCTACAATATCTAAAACAGTTACTTCGTAACCTTTTCTTAGTAATTGTCTGACAACTTCTCTGCCTACGAAACCAGCGCCGCCAGTGACAAGAACTTTACCTTTTGCTAACATATGAATTCTTTCTAAGTTTCTTTATTCAACATATTTAGTCTATTAATATTTTTACTATTATAACAGAATAATATACAAATAGCAAGTATTATTTTTTAATTGACAAATTGGCACTGTTGCATTGGATGCATACCGAGTCTTCTCAAAATGCAGTTGTTTTTGTTGTTTTTTAGTGCTATATTATAATAAATAATAGTAGAGAAACATAGTATTGTTTCACTATATGGCACTGGGAAAGACTAGGGTATTGCTTCCCTCAAGCATCAGACAATTTGGAGAAACTATATGACACTAAATGTATTTAGTGCCTTGACAAATCTTTTTGGCGGATTTGCTAGTAAGGCAACAAAACGCTCAGACTTGATGACTTGGGCAAAAACAGAATATGCACGTGATTGGCAATTTGCTTATAATTACATGCTAGACAATGATGGGAAGGCGCCATCACACAGACACATACAAGGAATAAAGTAATGATTAACAAATTAATCGCAACACTCACAAACATTCGTAATACAATGGATTATAACAAAAAAGTACGTCAAACAATTAGAGAATTATCCGCACTATCAAACTATGAACTAAATGATATCGGTATTTCACGTAGCGAAATTTATCATATTGCGCATACATCATATAAAAAGTCAGCAAAGGTCAAAGCCGATGATGTACATGTTAGTACAAATGAAAATTTGAGAGGATTTGTATAATGACAACATTAGTAATGGAATATACAATTAATCCGTTTTGGACTGCACTCCGCACATTTGGACGCGGAACGTGGGCATTAATGGAATCGATAGGTAGAGCAAGAGCCGCCGCTGAATTGCATCGCCTAGGTTATACAAAAGAAGCAAAACGCTTGATGTTGGAGATCAGATAATGTGGAATAGATTTATTAAAGCAATGGAATACCGCTCATACTGTATGGCAATTAGAGAACTACGCAACAAAGGCTTATACAGAGAAGCACAACGTGTTAGTGAATACAAGCACAATATGTATCCGACTAATTAGTAGTATGACAAAAAATTAATTAGGACCAGCAATAAATTGTAGTTTGCGCATAATGCATTCTACATCTGCTGGTTCAAGATAAGGTATAACATCATCATCTATATGTATACCAGGCAGTTGAACAAAATTATTATCCTTGAACACCGCGATTTCATAAAAATCTTTATCTGGTTCTCGGATCACACTCAAATCATATTTACCAAAAGATTGTTTGGCTTGAAAGTGCCGTGGATGTATCTCACTAAATTTCAAATCATAAAAATTCATCTAACGTATCCTCAAATTTTTCTTCGATTGATTTAATGTGTTTGCATTTTTTAAACGCTGGACAATCACAAGTAAATCCGTTGGGTTTCATTTCGATATTATATATGCCGCCCTTGCTACCAGTTGCAGTCCATGTAGTTCCGAGTGCCCAATGATTTTTAGTATTAATCAGGTCACTGGGAAATATACGTGGCCCATACTTTGCCATTATACAGATTCAAATCCAAAGTTTGCTACAACTGAACGATTACCATCAGCATCTTCAATAATATTTCCAACTGAAATACTAGACATTTTTCCAAACCGCTCAATCCGATCTTCTGGTCCAATATTTCCTACTTCAAAAACATGATCCAGGCTATCAGCAATAATGTTTGCAACATGGGTATAACATTCATCGAATTTCATAGCAGCCGCTTTAAAATTTCCAAATGTTGCATCTGCATACGCAGTTGCTTTTTCATGGCAATTCCAGCCCTCTTTATTAACCAGTTCTACTAGTTTTTCATCTAATTGAATTTGATAAACTTTAAAAACTTGTACTGACATATGAGATTTCCTTGTTGCTATCTATACACTCTTTATATAGTGATTCGTTCCGTTTGTCAAGTTTTATTGCATGTGTGAACTAACAAAATCTGGACCAAAAAATTCTGCACACATCACTTCTTCTGACGGGCGAGTTTTAGCATAGCGCAAGTGAATTTTAATAAAGTCTTCGGATGACGTTTCTGCGAAATCTTTTTTCACACCTCGTCTGAACATCGCTTGCATAGCAGAGTTGAGCATTTCTTTTTGTTCTGCTGTGCATTCTTCTTTTATTGAAAGTGCATATGCGGCACAGCACAATTCTACGATATTTTTTACTTTGTTGATAGGACACATATAGAAATGACGCAAACCTGATTCTCGACTCTGACTTGCTTTGAAGATTGAGTTAACACGAATTTCTAGTTCACGCTCAGTCATATCATATACATTATACATAACAGTATCCTCTCTCTGATTACTTAATTAATATAGAGCGATTCGTTAGTATTGTCAAGTCTTTTATGCTGATTTCTTTTCGTAAACTGCTTCGCCATTAGAGAACACACCAATTTGTTCCATTTCTCCAAAGTTTGCGTGAAACTTTTTGGCAATCTTGCTGACCCATGCTTCTGCTAGTGGATTAACATCATCACCATAGTAACCTTTTTTAGCAACAATCCAGACAGCCGCACACCCACAGTATTCACTAACACCAAAATAAGCAAGTTGATTTTCAGCAATTGCTAATTCCTCACGGTCAACCCACTCTTCGCACTCTGACATAGATGGGAAAAGTTCTTTTACTTTCTCGACCATCCATTCTTTAAAGTGATCCCAATCATCACCGACGAGATATTCATCGAAATTATCAAAATCAACACAATTGTTTTCTTCATCCCATCCGTAACCGTGCTCTGATACATCGTAGTACGCAACGATTGCGTCACGTGGTGTAGAAACTGAACGACCCATAGTTATTTCCTCTTCTCAGTGATTACTTAATTAATGTAAAATGATTCGTTAGATTTGTCAAGCTATCTTTTTTAATTTTTCTAAGACTTCCCACATTTCTACCAATACAGGATGAGTTTTTCCTTCGAGACCTGGCATGTTATCGTAAACCAAGTCATGTACTTCGCCCAACTTTTCTTCGACCACTTCCATTATTTCTTCTTTAGTAAGAGTCATAACATCCCTTTCTCTCTGATTACTTAATTAATGTAAAATGATTCGTTAGATTTGTCAAGTATTATTTAACACTTTTAGAGATTAAAACTCGTCAATTAAAACACAATCTTCCTCTTCATCTTCACTCAAGTAAATAGAATCAAAAAGGGATTTAGGAACAACACCCAACCCAACCTTAGAACGTGTTTGACAATAGTGTTCATAATCTACACACTCTTTGATTTCGGGCAGAAAAGATAATGGATGGGATGTGATAATTTCTTGTGTCATGTGATTCTCTTTCTTGTTAACTTATACATACTTTATAGCAGATGTATATTATGTTGTCAAGTAAAAAGGGCACCGAAGCGCCCTTTTATTTTCCTCATTTGTACTAATTAGCAAAAAGTGGTTGCATTGTTTCGAAAACTTTATTGTAAGCATTTACTTCTGCTTCATAGTATTCATAAAAATCGGAATCATCAGCGAAGTGTGCGTGGTCACAATTATAACTAGCACAATGTTCATCCCAAACACGGTTCATTGCTTCCATACCTTCAAGCAAATCACCACGACCATAAGAAGTCATTACTGTTTTCGCATCTTCAAAGGTAGTATTGAACTGGTAAAAACTAGGAATTCTAAACATATCGTGTTCTCCGTTTTTCTAACTTATACATTCTTTATATACTGATTCGTTTAGAATGTCAAGTAAAAACTAAGAAAACATATTATTTAAATTGCCGTCGAATATAAAATGACCTGTGTGGTCTAATTTAACTAATGGGTCAAGTAATATTTCACCGCCAATATTTTGCCAACGACGGCAAAATGCATAATCTTCTGATAGATATCGTTTAGTATCAGGTTCCAAGTAAGTGTCAAAGAATAGATAAGTCCATTTAGCAAACTCTGGATCTAAATTTAAATCATTGTTAAAGTAAAGATCCGGATATTCTTTGACCATTTTCATAATAACTTCACGCTTGATTAACATGAAACCGGTTGCAGCATCTTTAAGTAATGCTAATCCATCAGTCATTTGCATTCTTGGCGTATCTTCATCTAAATTATACTTGAAGTTAAGAGCATAATTTGATCCCACTGAATTTAATATGTCACTATCTATTGATGAATTGTTTTTAACTGCATTTTGTATTTTATTCCAATCCAATTCTTTCTTTGGATATGCACCAACGACAATATCTTTGTCATGCTGTAGCATATGTAAAATATCCAGTGCATCAAAATTTATATCTGCATCTATAAACATCATATGTGTTGCTGCAGGATTAGACATAAAGTATGCTACCATATGACATCTTGCACGTGATATCAATGATTCATTTGCACTTGTGGTAAGAGAATAGGGGATTCCATACTTAGTGAACATCATATGTGCACGTGACCAAGACCGAAAAAAAGGTTCAGTTACCTGTCCACCATAACATGGAGTACAGTAATGCACATGTGTTTTTTTAATGAAGTCTAAATCAATTTCTTTTCTAAATTGCTGGCAGTGCTCTAATGCGCTATTATTCAATTTTTATCCACTTCATTAATTTATAGTATTACTACATTATATACGATTCTACAGTAGATGTCAACGTTTTTGATCTTGTATCCATGCCTTTGCTTGTCTACTGTCAGGAGAACTATTTAAAAATTTCTGTACATTTTTATATACGGTATTAAAGTTCTCTTGGCGTTCTTTATTTTCCTGGCCCATTGTATTATCTACAACATGAAAGTCAGCAGCGCCAAAAACTTGCTGAAATTGCATCAGATTATTCTGAACTCTATGCCACATTTTTATTACTACCTCGTCTGGTAATCTTCTAGCTCTATTTTTGTTTAACCTCGTTGCTTGTTCAAGGCTAGTGTTTACCATAATCATCATTGTGTTGTAACCCAATGACTTTAATGCTTCACTATCTTTTTTAACTTTGCTCACATCTTTGCCTGTGCCATCAATTAGTACACCCAGTCTACCATCTAAAAAGTGTCCACGTCTTTTTTGTGTAAGGTCTTTTGCTTTTTTGCGTACTTCTTGTCCTTGTGTTGAAAACACTTGCTCTGGATCACTTAGGTCAATATCTTGTTTCTGTGCTAAGTACTCATAAATTTCATCACTATTGATAGTTTTGAGGCCAGTGCCGCCCAACATCTTTCCAGCCACATATGACTTTCCAGATCCAGGACCACCAGCCATAAAAACTGCTTTGAAAATATGGGGATCATTCACGCCCTCTTCCATAGATTGTATGATTTCATTAACCCGCATTTGTACTTACTCCATTAATTCATTATATATATTTATCATGAACCTAAAACTGTTTGTGATTTTATTGATTCCCAAGATGTGATACTATTTGCTATTTTAGGAGAAATATTATTAATAATTCTAGTATGTCGTGGTTTTATACTGTTCATATAAAGTATACGCTTTTCTTCTTCCTTAACTGAGTCATAATCTGCGCCAGGAGATTCATATGATAATTCTTTTCGTATGCTATATAAATCACGTAAAATTTTCTTGTAGCTAGAAAGTTCTTCGACTATTATAATTGCTTGTTGTTTTTGTCCTGATTGGAATATACTAGTATTACTTCCTGTATATTGCCTAATATCATTAATTGTATTTCTAATTAATGTTTGTTGTGCAGTTACATTAGGACCTATTTCAGACCGCCACATTGTTTTAAATACACTAGCAAGTACAGACATTAATGGTAATCCATTACTGTTGTTATCAGTGATTACATTATTGCCAGAAGTATTAATAATATCTGCTTCTGATGTAGATAATGCAACTTGTGGATTAGATGAATCACTACGGGTATTAAATGATTGGTCTGAATTACTGCCACCAAATGTGATGCCATCTATATCTTTAATACTAGGAGGTAAATCTAAATCAGGAATGGGTAATTGGGATGTTGCACGTTTAGAAATAGATGAAATGACAGATGAAGTAGCTGATATTGAATTACTACCTGTCAGAGGTTTTTTAATAACTCTTGATGATCCATCAGATGATGTAATGGTCTCAAATTTTGAATCTAGACCAATCTTATCAGCATATAGATCAAATAAGTATGAGTCTACAGGTTGGTAGATACTTGCTGCTAGACTAAATGGAGATTGTGGGACACCAGGTTGTGAAGCCGCTTCAGAATTTACACTACTAATTATAGAATCAACATCCCCAGCAAACACACGCGGATCAAGACTGGTAGGAATATTAAAACCTGCATTTCCTGTCGGCAAGGGTGCATTTAATAGTCCTGCTGCATCTTTCAATGCAGATGATCCTGTATTCATTAATACTGCTAATTTACATGGATCTAGCATTGCAGCAGCCATTGTCATTGCTTTTAGTTTGTCTGCTATTTGTGCTGTCATATTTGCAAGGCTTGATATTTCTCCAAATATTTGATTTGCCACACTTGAAACTGCATTCATTGCACTTGATGCCATATTACCCAAATCACCCAATATGCTTTTAATATTTGGTAACGATCCTAATGCATTCGTCAATGCACTATTAACTACTCCTGATATATCAGATATCAATGAATTAATATTACTGGATATTGGTCCAACTATTCCAGAAATTATATTTGAAATATTATTTGAAATACCATTGAAAAAATCCATAATACCAGACTGTCCTAATATATTCATAATAGATGTTTTTGCACTATCTAAAAGATCAAACGCACTATCAAAACCGCCTGACATTACTCCCATCAATTCATTAAATAAGCTACAACTACTATCTTGCTCTCCAAAACTTCTATTAAGACCTGACAACGTATCTGCATCTTGCAATGTTTGTGGCAAATCTGTAATTTGTTGGTTAGTATGAATATTTAAATTATTATACATTTCAATAGCGGCAGTTCCCAACACGGCACCAATTAATATTTTATCAAAATCTATTCCAGTTTGAGATAAAACACCGGCAATTATCGTACTTTTAGTAAGAACACTGCCACCATTACTTTCATTAGACAACATGTTAAAAGAGTCATTTGCACTATTTAATGATACAACCCCTGGACTTGAAACATATTCAGTATAATTTGTATTACCATTTGTAGAAACTGCACTATACGGATTGGTAAAATTGTTATCTGCTAATTCACTTGATATAATAGATAATGCTTGCTTTCTATTATATTGTTCTTCTGCTGCATTTAATTCTGCTAAACGTGCAGGAGACAATCCAATATTATTTTTTTCATCATAAAATTGCACAGGAGTGTTAACAGTTTCTCCTAAAGAATCAAATATAATACTATCTGAATTAGGTGTATTTGATCCGGTTAGACTGCCGCCGCCTTTTCTTATAAATTCTTGATATCGTCTTTCAAATTCTGCTTCGCTCATTGACATCTTATTCACCCATTAATATATGTTTTGCCTGCTCCAGATGCCACTTTAATTCCACATGAGTGAGAATCATTAAGTCTACCAAGTGGTCTGCCATTGACATACACATTAGGAGAACCTTGTACCAATGGGGTGACATGGGGAACACATGATGGAGGTGAACCCATTGGTATATCGTGTGGGAAAGTTCTATCTCCTGTACGATACGCAAGTTTACCTTCTATGATAACATTTTCACTGCCCATGCCACACTTCCCTGGCGCACAAGGCGAATGCGCTGTTAATGTGTCTGTTGTTCTAGCAGCAGGTGGCATTATGTAATTAATCCTGGTGTATCTGGTACAACCAATCCGCTTGTAGCGGCTCGATATGCATCTGTTGTTTCTTTATTTGTTTTTAATACTGCAACTACTTTATCTGCTTTAAATGATACTTCGCCCTCTGCATCACCAGTAATGGTAAACGGCTGAAATGCAGCACCTTGCGGACCAATTGCTATAGTAAGAGGTCGTGCTAAAACAATTGTTTCAGTGCTTTCACTTATCAATTTTCCCAATGCTTCCTGACCACTCATTAGAGAAATGGTAACAATATCATTTACTTTATGTTTCGCTTGTACTAACATTTTATCCTCATTCTATTATGTTATATTTATTCATTTAATTAACTTCTACTATTATATATCTCTAAACTTTAATGTATTTAAAATGAATTCTTTAGAGAACCTTTTTAATATATCAAAATCTTTACTTACATCCTCAAACTTCTCTAGTATTCCACTTCTCCTGTTTAATACCCACCCATCAACCACACATATAAGATACATATCACCGTGAAGTAGATCATGTATTAATAATAATTCTGGGTCTTTATCAGGACATGCATGAAGCACGGTATATAAACAGCCTAAACCGTTACCACTGTTAGTATAAAATCCTTCAGTTATATACTCCCATACATCTGGCCAAATACTAGGGTTATCATAATTAAATCCATTATGATGATAATCTAATCTTTTCCACCAGTCTATAACTTCCTGTAAGTTATGTTCTGTAAAATTATTTTTAAGTTCTAATCTTCTTTGTCGCCACTCATAAAGAAGTGTAGATTGTTCTTTCATTTACATTGACCATCTTTTTATAGTGTAACTAATTTCTGTAGTATAAGTTGCATTTTGTTCAAAATAAATTTTTAAATTATCGCCTTTTTCTGCGGATGCTGATAAAGTTGAATTACTCAAATCATTTAGCATTGCGGTATAATTCCATAATGGATCAGCAGATGAAATTATAACATCGTCGCCATCCTGTTTAGTATCGCCTATGATACCAGTTGTATTCATTACAGTTTCAAACCAATTATTGATTGCTGTCTCATTTTGATTTGCAACACGTATAACATTTTCTATCATAACATCAAAAGAAATATTTGAAAATTCTACTTCCGGCGCAACTGGTGCTGCAGGAACTGCAGGTGGAGTAGGGTATAATGGATTCGGATACATTTCTGCTATATTATCAGTATTTAAATCCTGCCATAATTCAGTACTTTCATCTGTTAATTTAACTTGATTTACACCATGTGGGTAACCATTAATTATTTTTATTGTACCAGTACGAAGAAATAAATTTCCTTCTACTGTACTTTCTTGCTTTAATGAATAATTAATAAAAAATGCACTGCATAGTTCAGAATGATATTTTAAGAATGTATCTGATGTTGTTTCAAATGTTTTCTTAAATAAACTAGAACGTTTGCCGCTATGATGGGAATGCGATGATAGATGTTGATCTGCAAACATTTGATTATATGTATTCTCTGTCAATACTTCTACATTTCGGCGAGACCGTGCATAATATGGAGCAACAAATTCTGGAACGTCAACATAACCAACATTTGTAGTATCAGCATAACTAATATCTGATGGGATACCAACCAATGACTTTGTATAATAATATGCGCGGTGTGTGTTGCTATAATCATATAGTGTGAAATCATTTGAGCCTGCTTGATCTTTTTCTTTAATATACAATGTGGCAAGTCCAACTTCAGATGTTTCAGGTTCTGCATATGTTAACTGATAGTCAAGTGTATTCTGAACTGCAATATTCTCAGTTCTATAGACTGGTAGAGTAGTATCATCGTATCTGTAATAATTATTGATTTCATCCAATGACATTGTTGCCAAATCTGAATTAGCAGGTAGACTTGCAATTCTAGGTGATAGTAAATCAAATTCAGATAATACAAGTGATAATCCGTTTTGTAAATCTCTACTATAGTCTATATAATAGTCATTATTTACAAGTGCTGATCCATCACTTCTAAGATTTGGTGTTGAAAGTGGAGTTGCATCTAAATCCTGTGTTTCAATATCAGTTGTATGGAATTGAAAATCTTGTGTACCGTTACCAAGTTGTTGCCAAACAGTATCTTGTTTATACCAATATGTAACTCTATCTGGTCCAGTAATCACTGCAACATCGCCACCTAATCCAAGAGCATTGTCTGGTGAATTTGTTGTATAATCTATGTTTGCGTTCAAAGGATGATAATTAAGAATATGGTCAATAACCTCAGATGCCCATTCAGAACCATCCCACTTGAATAATCCAAAATTAGACTTACTCATATAAGTTGAATTATCGTTAGGAGAAATAATTTGTGCTGGCATAGCATCATTATGCCTCATATATAATGAAGTTATAGTTATATCTTTTACTGGATCATATGATTTAGATGTTACGACACCGTGTGTATAATCTTCAACGCCAATAACTTCTAATACTTCTCCGGTGCCATCTAACGGACCAAGGGCAAGTGATGTAAACTGTACATTAATATCATTTGATACGGCACCCATGGTTCTATACTCTGTGTTGCCAATCTTTTTTATAATATATGTTTTTCCAGCATCAATTTCAGAAGATGGTATTCTATGATTATCATATTTGTATTCTTTTAGATATACCGTTTCACCAACTGTAAAATTCACATTGCCTTTCCATTCTACATTTTCTAAATAAAAATGCATTGCGCCAATTAAAGCATCAACATCTTGAACATTTCTTATTACTAAATCTTCGTCAACTTTCAGACCAGGTTCTGGATTATCATTACTATCTAACCAAGTTTGTATAACTGCGTGTGCGTTTGCGAATGCATCAAATTGAACTTCATTAATTGATTCATCAATACCGACGAATAATTGGTTGGTATCTGTGGTGAAGCCCATTTCACCAGTTTCTAATGTATCAACGCCTATTTCCTCACGGAGGCCGCGTCTTAGTAGAATTTTTACGTTTGTTATTGCCATGTCGTGTAACTCCTAGATTACATGTATTTATCAAAATACTCTTGAACCTTAGTAGCCCACAATAGTGAATACTTGTCGAATTCCTCTCCCTCTACAACAAATTCTTGATAATTACCGAGATTATCTGCTTCCGCATCCCATCCAATCATCATAATAACAATAGTACGAATATCAGTTCCATATAATTCATTATGTGCGGCAGCATATGCAGCACCTTGTAGAAAATAATCATCAATCCATGCACGTTTTTTGGGCTTACGAGTTGTTTTAAAATCAATAATTGCTTGTTGCCCTTTGTATACACCAATACAATCTGCAGTTCCTGCATATAGTCCTGGATAGTATAATGGGACTTCTGTTCCCCACACTTCACTAATATTACTAAGACCATCGTTGATAACAATATCTGACAGTTCTTTAGCCATCTGATGGATGAGGTTTGTGCCACTTGGTCTATCCTCTTCAAGAATAAACTTTTCTAAATGCAAGTGAACTTGTGTGCCAATTCCAGTAGCAAGGTTCATAATACGATTTGCTTCTTCATTACCGACACGTTTTCGCCATTCGTGTAGCGCAGTTTTGTCCGCAAGTGCACTCAAAACTGTTGTAACACTTGGGAGGGGCTTACCTTCAGGTGTTTGATAGTGACGGGATCCGTCTAAATTGACACGTGATAGGGGAGCATAAGTATAGGTTTCTTTTAACATAAGACAATAGTATCATATAAATTTAAGACTGTCAAGAAAAAAGCGCAAGAAAGAATCCTGCGTTTTCAATGATTTAGAAATTAACTTGTATACATCTTACGATATGCTTCGATATCTTTCTCATACTGCTTCGAACAGAAGTTAGATTGACGTTTCCAAAAATTCATCTTACGCTCACATATGTCTAACTCTTTAGATGCATGATGCTTTTCAACTGTATCGTCACTTTTTAGAAGTATGAATTTCAGGAAGAAGTAATTTTCAAGATGCTTACAAATCATGTGATTTGCATCGTATTTTTCTGCATTAAATGCAGAAGCGAATGTACGCTTTTCAGTATCGCTATAAAAAAACATCATGTGTATTCTCCTTTTGTTTAACACATGATGTTTATAGCATTGATTCGAGGATTTGTCAAGAAAAAAGCGCAAGATAAAACTCTTACGCTTTAATAGGTTATAATTTTTTAAATTAATTATAGATGTTTTTGTAATTCTTCTATCATTGATGCCTTTGTATGTCTACGATCTAATTGGATACCTATATTTTCATCTGCCCATATATCAATTTCTTTCTTAGTCATGGATGTAAAATTAGGAGTAGTTTCTATTTTTTTATTATTTTTGGTTTCTACAACTATACTTTCTGTGGTCATATCTACTGTAATTGGAGTAACTGTTTCTATTACTGCATCTTCAACTTTTTCAGCAACCGCTTTTTTTATAATTACTTCATCTTTAATACTTTGGATACGACTATTATTTTCTCTTGCCTTTTTGTTTTCTAATGTTAGGCGGCGCTTTTCTGCCTTTTCATCTGACATTGTTGCTAGAGCATTTTCAATAATATTATTACTATCAATAATAATTTTTTTCATTTCTTTTTTAGAAACAACTTTAATTTCTTTATCACCTTTAATAATTAATGGCATTACTTGGTTCTCCTTGTTGTTGCTTTTGTGGCAAGTTTTTTTACAGTTTCTTTAGAACTATCATCATTATCTGATGTAGGGGCAAATTCTAACTCTATACTGTTTGCATTTGCATTACTTACGTATTTACTTTTTGATAAAATATCAGTTAAACTCTCAGGTGTAATAGAATGACCCAAGTCATTCAGTTCACGCACCATTATATCAGTTCCAATAGTATTAATATCATTTGCTTTTAAGCGAACAAGATATACATTAATATCATTCATAAGTTGAGACTTATAATTATCATTTTCGCTTAAAAGTGTTGAAATTTTCATTTTATGACCTCTTTGCTCGGCCTAATGGTTCACTATCTGGTCCAGATGCTGCTTCGTCACCTGCTGCAAAATCTACATCGTCTTCAAAATCATCAGACATATCACCACCGATTATATCACCTGAAGACATGTCATCTGATGGTTTTTCGCCATTAAGAACCAAAACTGCATCATTTACTGTATCTTTTGTTGCACGTGCCTGCCCTAGTAAACTTGCTACGGCATCGTTTACTTTATCTTTAAATGATGATGCTTGGTCTGCGCCATGTGAGTAAGCCATTTCATCAGTAAGTGGACCAAGTTGATCATTTTGTAGTTTGCCTAGTTTTTCAATCATGTCTTGTAGTTCATCTACCATGCCACGTGCTGCCATCATAACTTCTGCTTCTGCTGCATCACTTTCAAGTAATGTATTAAGTTGTGCTAGAAGGCCTTCTTCTAATTTTTCTCTATCCATTTTGTATTCCTTTGGTGCTTCGTAAGTATTGCCATACTTTTTCATTGTATCAAATGATGGTTTTTCGCTCTCAGTTGCTTTTTCTGCTTTTGCAGCATGTACTGCTTTGCGTTGTGCATCAGATTTATACTTACCTTCATTGATTGATTCGTAGTACTCATTTGCCATTTCTTTGCCGTACTTTTTAGAAAATTCTTCTTTTGACATTGTTTCTGAATCATCAATAATCATATCACTCATGCGGCCTTCAACAAATGATTCATTCTTTAAGAATGCTGGCTTATCATCTTTTGTGCCCATCTTGCCGTCTTTACCAGCAGCCATTGGCATTTTATCTGACTTTGCTTTACTCTTTTTAGTAGTCTTGCCTTTTTTCTTTGCATCTTGATATGCTTTCAGACCAGCGGGTAATTCACCTTCAGCAACGTGTGCTTTTAGTAGTGATTTAATAGTTTCAATCATAAGCATGTTTTCGACATATGCACGATCCTGGTAGTCTGAAGTCATTTCTCGCTTTTTTGCTTCTAGTTGTGCTTTTGCTTCTCTTAGTGATTCTAGATCACCATCTACTTCGTACCCAAAATTACTTTTCATGTACTCATTCATTTTTGAAGAGATAGCAACCGGGTTAGAGTTGTAAAAAATTGTTTTTCTCATGGTATTTGCCCCAATACATTAAGTTATATCATGTATTTATCTTTTTAGTTTCATTTCCTAATTTACTTAATAGATTCATATATTGCTTTTATACTGCGTTTTGCACTTCCTGCCTCAGATTTAGCACGTGTAAATCTTGCTTCCGCAATATTCATTTTACTAATATCTTTACGCTTTTTTGCTTTTGCATATGTATCTTTATACTGAATGGCATCAAAATAGAATTTTTCGAATACTGCGTTACTTGCCATTATTTTTGTTAATTCTGGTGAGTTTATTTTCTTTCCAGAATTCAAATGTCTTGTTATAACATATGCAGTTTCATACAAACAAATTTCCTCAAATAATGTATCATCTGAACGATTGTCCCTAATATCATAGTAACCATTGTCATTTTTTTCAACAGAAAACATTCCTACTTTTACACCATTATGTGTCTTTGTAGACTCATTCATTGTTGTTGCAACTTTTTTACTAACATTGTTACTGGCACTATTAAATGCGTTCATAATATTTTCCATTGCTTTAATATCTGCAGTTTTAACTCCATGTGATACATCAATATGACCAGAGTCAGCCATTACTTGCTGTTCATGGGCAACCTGTTCTTTTAATGCAGTTTTGTCACCGTTCAGTGCCTTCATTAAATTTGACATTGCATTCACATCTTGTTTACTAGGTGTTGTCATTACATCCTCCGTTAGTTGACTCTATATCCACGTAGTGTTGGTACTAACACGCCCTTATGTACTAATTTATCAGCAATAATTATTGAGCGTTCACTCAATTGAGATTCATTAACATATTCGTTTTCTGAAAAGAACTGGTTTAATAAATCACTTTCTTCTTCGGTGATCATAACATATATACCACCTAATACTTCTTGTAACTTCATTTTAAACTCCTCTTATTTATTGAGTTTATTTAATAGACTTCTAAATTGCTGGGCCGTTTTGGGATCACTTGCAAGTGCGTCTAACGATTTTGCTTGCTGTGCCATCGCAAAACGTTGAACAGGCGTTAATGCTTTGCCTTGTTCGGCTCTATCAAGTGCCTTTGCTGCCTGTTGACCACTAATGCCACCCAATGCTTTCTTGCCTAGGCGTTGCATTGCTTGTGCCTTTTTAGTCATTGCAGATGAACTAGAATCTTGGCTAGGCGCGGATGCTTGTGCTTGTGACTGAGCTTGTTGCATGCCCTTCATTTCGCCTGGTGTTAATGAAGTTCTTGTTCCCTGCGAACCAGTAGAATATTCTTCATCAAGACTAAAACCTAAAACTTCTTTCGCTGTTTTTTCATCTCTATCACGTAATGCTCTCATTAATTCAATATATTTACCAAAGTCAAGAGTTTTCATTCTATTACGAACATCATCATCACTTGCTCCAACTAAATCAGCAATACCAGTTAATCTTGTATTATATGACTCCGTTAACATAACATTCTCTATACTATCTTTTAAACTCATTTTATATCACCTATTCAACATTTTTAATCGTTTGCTTGCTGGGTTCATACGTTTTGTCATCTTCGATTTACGTGTTAGTCTCTTGCCCATTTTAGCTTTAGTTTTTGCTAAAGTGAACCGCTTCTTAACATCTACTGGCTTAAAACATGCTGTGGGATTAGCAACTGTTTTGCCTTTTAGTCTTCCTGATGAACAGCGATACTTACGAACTACCTTTTTACCACTACGTGCATAAACTAGTTTCGCTTCGTAAAATTCTTCGTCATTTTTTACAATTTCTTCTATAAGCATTATATCACCTTAAACACAGAAGTCAATAGTGCAATTAACAATGTCCCAAATAATGTTGAACTTGCCCAAACAACTATCTTTTTCAATTCTGTAAATTGTTCCTTTGTATCTAATGTTTGACGTTCTACTAATGTTTCTAACCGCCCAATCGATTCATCTAATTTCTTAAATCGTTCATGATTAACTGCTACATGAGTTTCTAAACTCTGCATCTCAAGTGCTGCTAATTGCGGTTCATTTATAGACATCGTTCTTCTCCACTAAATGTTATATGTATTTATCATTTTAGTTTAGAAGAATTATCCACATATAAAAAAACCCAGTTATTAACTGGGTTTTTTCTTTACATTCACTGCTTAATGGGGTATCTCCACATTCTATTTCATTATGCGAATGATTCCAAGACCATACTAGGTAGTGGGCGCTCAATAGAATGTAGAACTATAATAATTCAGACATCTCAAATTCTATTGTAATAGGATCTAATGGTACACCATCTATATCCACACCGTAGAATATTTCTTTTAGTATTGCAACATTATCACCGCTACGTTCAAATGCTTGTCCATGCTCTACCGCAAATTTAAAAATCATGCCATTACCAGTTAGAGTTGGTGCTAGTCCAGTAAGTGATACTGGAATAGGACTATTCATAATTACAGGTTGGGCTACCAGATTAATTAGATTACAAACATCATCAAAATTTTGTTGTGACTGATCTAATATATTACCGGTTGATGTGATATCTAATGTTTTTAGATAGATAGTATAAAAATTCAGATTGCCAGATAGATTTTCGCTTGAACCTGCCGAGCCATGTATTCTTGTCATATTATTTCTCCGATTGAATTATTAAATGTATTTATACTATGTATTTATATCATATATAAAACAAAAAAAGACCCACCATTGGTGGGCCTTTTTACTCTAACAAGTAGAGTTTATATCTTAGTAATCAAAATCTGCTGCTGAATAATCGTCGCCTAGTGCTGCTGTTAGTGTAGTCGCTGTCCATGCGCCGTTATTTTCTACTGCAACGCGCTCTGCGCCTTCGCCTAGAATTACAACAGTTGCACGTGTGCCTACTGTTTCAACAACATGTTTCGCAGAGATTGTACCTGCTACTTTTGAGATTGTGAAATGTACAAGTGATCCTGTTAGGAATTGACCTGCATCATATGATTCGTGTACTTTTGCTACCATTTTATTTCTCCATTAAAATTTGTTGAGACTTTATCATCTCTATACTTTTATTTATCATTTTTGTTCCAACAATTGTATGTTACTTTCTTCTAGATTGAAATTTTGTTAGACCAGATTTTGTTGGATTATCATATGTTGTCTTTGCTAATCGTTTGCCCAGTGCATCTGCACCTTTAGCAATTGCATAGGCTCCGCCAACTGCTACAACCGCTTTAACAATTGGACGATCCCAAATCTTTTTCTTTGTGTCATTTCTGTCATTCACAATATAATTACCACGCTTTTGAAAGGAAAGTAATGGTTGCATAAACTCACTTCGCATTGCTTTAGAACGCATATATTGAACACTACGTGTTACTACTAATGCACGTTGATTTTGATTCAGATTATCCCAATCACCAACTAATCTACGCATAGACTTTAACATGCCATCTTGTATATTTAATTGGCGCTGAAATCTAAGTAACATTTTTTGTTCAAATGCTGGACTATTTTTACTATTGCCTATATGAGTTAGATATTGTACTAAATCTGCTTTATTTGGAGATAATCTTTTCTTTGCAATTTCATCTTTTTCATTACTATTATCTTGATCTTTTCCCATAAGTCTATTAAGAGCAATATATAAATCAGTTCCGCTTGTTCTAAATGTATCAAAATTTCTAAATGCTACTGTACGTTTGGCATATTCACTTGCCAATGGCGCATAATCATAATCTTTATTAAAAATATTTAATAGCATTAGGTACATGAATGATACATCGGACGCATCATCTAAATTAACCTCACTTGCAATTTTTTTATTTCTAAAAAGTCGGCTCTCAGTTAGTTCATTCACTAACTGTAAACTTTTATCTTCATCATCACTTATATCATGGCCGCCATAAATTTCTGCCCATTGACTTGCTGTATATTTTTTATCATTTGCCATGCTTTATTTCCTTTTATCTAGTATATCCTTCATGACATTTGTTGCTGTGTTGGTAAACCATCGTGGTGCCACACTGTGTATTAATAATGCTGGTACTAATAATTGCAATTTTACCGCAGCACTTAGTGCAGTAGCCATATGTTGTAATCCACTTTCATTAACACTTTCTAAATGCTCTTTACATTTTTTACTAAACATTATATTATCTTTCTTTTGTCATGTTTGCAGCACTAAAACCACTGCGATTAACTAATTTACTATCACCCTGGCCAATAACGTAGCCTTCGCCACCTCGCTGTCCATTTGTATATGCCTCTACATCTGCGTCACTTGCATCTAATTGTGCAATTATATCATTTTTTACTTTCATAATGCCCATTATTACTGTAAATAATGCCTTCATTCCTGCAGCATTGTTATTTACATGATTGTTCATTCTATCTTTCATCTGTTCAGACATTTTGGCAGTTGCTATCCATTTTGACCAATCACCTGTTAAGTTATTCAACTTACGTGCTTTTGTCATATTATTTACATATGTATAAAGTGCATTTTTGAAACTTGATAACTTGTTTGATTTTAAAAAATTATCATCTAATAACATATCTATTTTATTGGCACTAGAATTTGCAATGCTTGCTACTTTATCTAAATCATCTGCTTGTACTCTTGGACCTTTTGTGAGTGTCACTGGTGGCATGATAAGAAGATTACCTGAGTTTAACTCTGATGTATCTACTTTACTTTTTGTTCCATCAAGTTCAATCTTAGCATGTAAAACTACACCTGATTGACTTTTTGATATCTGTTTACCGATATCACTATTGCCACGAACACGATATGTTACCGTATTTGGTGTGAAAACAAAATGCCCATCTTCTGCACTTGGTTTTGTAAAATATAATAAGTCACCATGCACATAACCTCTAAAGTTTTCTGGCGTTGCTGCTTCATATATATCCCATATATTTGTCATTTGTTTTACAAAAGCCTTGCGGTTAGCATCCGGTGCTTCTTTGCCGCGTCTTAAAAACATTGATGCCATGTCATTTTTACTTGTTACTTTTCCATCATATCCTTTGGCACCGAAGCCACTCTTGTCTGTTAATACAAATTCACCATTCTCATTGCGACCAAAGATTACCGCAGGCGAACCATCCCATTTAACAGTAACATTTTCAGGAGATTTCTCTAAATTCTTTAATGTTTCAATCGATTTCGCAACACCTTTTGAACCATGCCAAATAGCAAAGTCTTCAACATGTTGAATACGTGCATCTGATTCACGCAACGAAGATTTAGCCCCTTCACTTAACTCGGTTGGAACACCAGCATTTTGAATACTTGGATTTGATTTGAAGTCTTTGAAAATCTTTTGTGCTAGTTCTTCTGGATAGTTTTTCTTAACTGCCGCATACAATGATTCAAAACTATCCATATCTGCAGGACTATCTAACTGTAGTTTTTTAGCAATCGTTGCATCGTCATAATATGGACCGCCAATTACTTCGTTATTGTTTTTCTTAGTATAACCTTCGCCGTTCTTTTTAGGAACAGGTGTTCTACGAACACGCACTAGACCGTTTGAACTCCACATCCAACGTTCCATTTCCATTGGACGACCATCTTCAGTTTTCTCATCACTTGCCGCCACGTTTAATCTGCCCGCAATACTGGCAATCATGATGTTACGATGAACACCTTTATACTTGCTATCTTCTTCATGTGGTGAGTGATAATATGTTTTCATCCATTTTGGATCGCCTGGCATAAAGTCCAATTGTACAAAACCAGTACGCCCTTCAGGTACACCTAAACTTTTTTTAGTTTTAGGGTCAAACATTTCACGGTTAGGGTCATAATTTTGGATTTTAATTTTAGTAATGTGTACGCTGGTTTTCGCATAGTATGAAATTAGCGGATGATTTTTTAGCATTTCGCCAAATTCGTCACTTTTTTCTGGGGGGATCTTGATTGCAACGTCAATATCTCCGCTAAACTGTTTTTTGCCAACACTACCAAGTGCCTGACTAACAAGATCAACACCCAATGCATTAGACAATGGTGTTAGTGTTGCTTTAATTTCGTCACGGTGAATTGGACCAACACCTGGTGCTGATCCGCTTTCATTAATTTGTGTATCATCAAGTAAGTTCTTCATACGATTATGTAGACCAACTTGTTTTAAGCGTGGCTTTCTTGGACCTCGAAATCGGCGTTCAATTCCCTGATTTAAAATTATGTCTGATATCTTCATTTCTTATCTCCAAATGGATTTTCACCTGTTAATTGAGGTCTTGAAAACCATAATTTAAACCAAGCATCAGTTCCAGGCTCAATATCATTCTTTTTTTGATACTCACCTTTTTCTTGTCCAGTATGAGATATATTTTCCTGATGTTGTGATACATCATAGGGCTTATATATACCTGCTAAAACCTTCAGTTGATGTAACTGCTGTTCAAAGTCCATTATTTGTCTACACTATTCATGCCTCGCTTAAACTTCCGCGGGTCTTTTGTGCGGATACTATTAACCAAACGTTTTTGTAAATCATGTGAAGTTTCTTCATCAAAAGTATTTTCAATGAATTCCATTAGGTGTATTGCACCTGCAATCAAGTGTTCACCTTTTTGTTCAACCAAACGTTTGTTATCTTTATCATAAGACATGCTGTTTAGTTCTTCAAATAGACTTTTACGTTTCATAACAATCCTCCGTTAAGTGTATTTATCAAGTTTCGTCAAAAGCCGATCTAGTTTTAGTTTTCAACATTGCACGGAGAGAACTCGCTGCCTGTGTTTTTTCGAAAACAGGAGTATCATCATCTGACTTATTTAGAGTTGTTTTCTTTCTAAGTTGATCAACAACACTAGAGGGGGCACCGCTATTGCTTGGTGTGCCTGCACCAGTGCTATCTTGGTCTGGATCATCTGATATACGTAAACTGTCTCTATCAAATAATAAACTTACTTTACTGCCGACACCAGATGATGAACGTGTTTTTAATAGTTGTAATTGATATTGTCCACGTTCACGCATAGCATTCGATGTAAAAATACCAATCACATTATCAGCAGTTTGAATTTTACTAATGCCACCAGCAATATGAGAATGATCAAATTCAATTTCTTCAACTGCACTACGATTTAATTGTGATGCAGTTACAGTAACAGTCTGTGTTTCCATAGAAAAGTTACGCATTTCTTCTGTAACATATTTGTCTTTGGTAAAGGTGTCACCTGCTTGTACTTTTTTAGTTGCCGGCATTAACAAATCTAGATAGTCAATGCACATGCAATCTACTGTTTTGCCAGTTTGTATCTGAAGTTCTTTCAAGTAAGACCGTAGATCATTGATTGTTGAACCACTCGGAAGATACTTTATACGTAGCATACCGGACTGTTTGCCTTTCGCTTTAACTTGTAGTTCAACATCATCTAAGTCTTTAAAAATGCGTCTAGTACTGCGGTCCGTCTGCATTGCATACATACGCATACTTGAAAGTTCCTCGGATAACTCCAATGTGAAGTAGACACAATTCAACCCAGCCTCCGCCCAATTCAGGCTCATATTTTGCATAAAAAGGGATTTACCTGCTCCGGAGCCACCTGCAAAAATCGTAATCTCCCCACGATTAATGCCACCATATAGCTTATCATCAAGAGATTTCCAACCAGTGGTAATCTGACCATTGTTGTCTTTCATCCGTTCAAGCACACCTCTGGGATCAGCAAAATAATCTGTTCCCAAACTACGTGCCAGTCCAATTTGAACAGCCTCTTTGATTCTAAGTTCTACTTCACCATACTTGCCAGTCTCAAGTAAATCTGTGCTATCGATAATAGCCTTCTCAATAGCCTTGTGACGGCAAAATGTCTCAAACTCATCCACAAACCATTCTTCGTGCTGGGTTATGTTTTCCAACTTCTCAATGTCTTGTCCTGTTTCTGCTTTAATAATTGCAGGATCTGGTAGTGTAGAATAGTCTTCACTATAATCAATAAGTTGTTTGACCACAGGACGGACACTGCGGTCGAAATATTCAGGCTTGATAATCCCTCTGATCCTAGTATATAGTTCAGGATTAGTCACCATGAATTGAATGAATAGTTTTTGTAAGTCTGGGCTATAATTTTTTACTTCTGACATTTGTATAGTATATCATTTCTATGTGTAAAGGTCAACACTTTTAGTCAAACAGTGCTGGATTTAAATTGTTTTCTTCTTTCTTGCGTAATCGGTCTCTCTTCCATCCTTCGCGCTGCTTTTCTCGTTTTGCAAGTTCTTCTGCAGATGGTGAGATAGGCTCTGGATCAGGGACTACTTCAACTTCGTCCAATGTTGGCAAGAAAGCATCATATGCATTCTTATTCATTTCAAATCCAACAAATTTTCTACCATATCGCAATGCAGTTCTAGGTGTAGTGAAGCCGCCACAGAATGGATCCATTACTACATCGCCACGGTTACTACTATACAATATAAACTTTTCAATCCAATCTTCATTTAGTTGGTTCTTGTTTTTAATTTGTCCCGGCTTATGGCTACGTGGCATTGTTTGAACTGTCAGACGATCATGATAACTATCTTTACTATCTGTATAATAAGCATTAGTATTAAATGTGCGCTTTTGTTTGCTTGTTTCTGGCTTTGACCAAAACAATACATGATAGTGACTACTTACAAATTTGTTTTTTGTTGATACACCAAAACTATATTGTGCAATAATATGATTAATTTCTTTTAAGTCTGTTGAGTGCAATGCATTAAGTATATGATGCAAATTTGTATATCCACTGACAATATACATACTACCGCCTGGTCGTAAAACCCTTGCACATTCTGTAATCCATTGCCTAGAAAAATCACCGTATGTTTCTAATGGAACTTCTACATAGCCAGGAACTACGTTGCCTTCGTCACGATTATAATGTGCGTCAAGTTTATCACCCTCAATACCATAAGGAGGATCAGTAAATATCAAATCTACTGTTCCATCTTCTATATGCTCATTGATGCCGCTAGTACAATCTTGATTATAAACTGTATGATTCATTTACTCTCCTTAACATTTGATAATTATACTATAAATCAAATAAAATATCAAGCATTTTGTATACTTTGTTTCACAGATTCAATTACCGCGCGTTGTGCTTTACGTTTTTCATCTTTGTAATTAACTTCAACTAGTTGTGTATTTGAAATATCTTCTGGTCTAAAAATAAACTCCAATGCATCAAATGGAATGTGTGCTTCAATGCCGTCAGATACTCCAACCAAATATGGTTTAACATCTTCAGCACTGATGATTGCAATTGCGTTCTGTTGTCCAAGCATATAAAAATCTGCAGGATTTTCAATTGTTGTGCCTTTGTTTTCACCTAAACTATTTTTTAGTTTTACTTTGACTGTCTTTTTTTGATTATTGCGTTTAGTAAACATACCATCTGTCATATATTTAAATTCTATATCTAAATTTTCTATGATATCTCTATGGTCTCTACCGATATCATCAACCCAAACCAGCCGCCCGTCTGTTGCTGCTTCAACTGTTTGTTCAATTATATCTGCCTTATCAAATCTATCTTTGCGGTCGTTCAACTGTGATCCCAAACTATATACAACCGAACTATATACTTGTGAATTAATTACTGATTTTAATTGAGTAGCATATGTAGAAGTTTTCATTATCGTGTTTCCTAATATTTCAAAATGTCCCCAATAGTCTTCTGGTTCTATCTGAGTTTCGTCAAGATTGTTAAGAATATCCAACAAATCATCTCTCTGTTTATTAGCGTATACGTTCTTTATATAATGATTCTTATTGCTTGTCAAGTAAAAAGAGCGCCGAAGCGCCCTTTTATTTTCCTCTACTAAATCTATCTTTTGGTCTATAAAAAATCTTTTGATTATGAAATCTTCCTAGCAAATCACGAATTTCTTTTAACTCTTCGGCTAGTTTATCATCATGCTCTTCCATTAAACGTTTTGCCCTTCTGGAAACTTTTGCACTTAATGCGTTTTCTATAATTTCTAAATCCCTAACTGTTAACTTGAAATTTTCATTCGGTTTCATAGTGCTGCTACCTTGCTTTTTAGTATGTTTTAATAATTTTATCAGCAATTCCATGTTTAATTGCCTCTTCTGGAGTTAACCACATATCACTTTCTGGAAGCAAGTGTTTACGAATGTAACTTTCTGTTTTGCCTGTGCATTTTTTATAATGGTCAAGCATCCGTTCTGTTGATAATTCAAACTCTTTAACAATTGACATTAGTTCATGTTCTTTGCCTTTTGATCCCCAACTATATTGATGTGACATTACACTTGTATTTTGTGTGAGATAACGATGACCTTTTTCACCTGACATCATTAACAGAACACCACAACTTGCAATCATGCCCATTCCATATGTATATACTGGAATTTCACTTTGTTTAATTGTGTCTATAAGATGCAATGCACTATTTACAGCACCTCCTGGTGAATTAATATAAAGATGAATTATATTAGGTCTTTGTTCAGCAGGCATCATATTATATTCCATAATCATTTTGACTAATGGCATACAATTTTCTTGATTGAATTCTTTATCCATGAATAATACACCATTATCATACAGTATTTCACCTGGCTTTTTTGGTGGCATTGGTGGCTGCGGCATCGGCATTTGTGGTGTTGCCGGTTGCTCTTTTGGTGATGGAATTACTTTTGTTTCTACTGCTGGTTTTTTCTCTGGTGTCTTTTTGGTTGTTTTCTTTTTGACTGGATTCTTTGCCATGTATTTGTATTTCCTATATTATCCTAAACGCATTTTTACGTTAATTTTAGTACTATTACTTATCTTACTATCAATTATACTCTTTAGAGTATATAACTTACCATATTTATTCACTGCATCAGCGGCGTCTTTTATATCATCTTCCCATCTTGGAAAACTAACTGACCAACCGTTTTCAATTGCTTGCTTAATTAATTTTTCACCTGCTTTATCTCTATCAGGGCTTAAAATAATATCACCTTTAAATAAATTGATATAATCTATCTGCTCCTTACTCGCCTCATTGCTCATTATAGCCACACAGTCTAATGCAGCCGCATCAAACACTCCTTCTGTTATTATTAGATACTTACGCTTACTATTAATAACATCTATATTATATATAAAGTCTTTAGGCGTCTTCATCATGTACTTTGAATCTGCTTTACCAGTATAGTCTCTACCAGTATAACCTACTATACGTCCACCTTGGTAATAGGGAATAATAACACGGTGTCTGAATACTGGATGTGGGCTCCAGTATATGTTATTCACATGATCATATAGTCCACGATCTATCAAGTATTTAGCACCTAAAATCGCTCTTTTATCAGGTGCGTCAATTTGTAGTATATCTTCCAATAACATACTTCCAACTGGCAATTCACAATCTTTAAATTTAGGTATTATAGTTCTAGACTTTTTACTAGCAAATGTCATTGGGCCATCTGCTAATTCTTTATCTCTAATCGCTTGTAATTGAATACGTTTTATATCACTATCAGGAATTCCCAAATTACGCATTAGCAAAATCATTTTCTTATTAATGACTCTACCTAACTTATGTGATGCAGTAAATCCACAATTAAAACAATGATACGATATACTATCTATATCGTTTCTAATGCCGCCGCGCAATCTTGTATCATTTCTTGCTTCGCCATTATCTATGCAACAAGGGCAATTAAATGATAACCAGCCACCACTACTAGGTCTCTGAGGTCTAGGCAGACTCGAATATATAACTTCCTGTAGATTCATAAGTTTATAATAAACTATAATATAATAATTGTCAAGTATTATTTAAAATTTAAATCCACTTTGCAATTTTGCGACCACCCATTGGATATACTCCAAATCTAGCACCTTTAATACCAAAGTTATTTCTATCTTTTGAGTATCTTACCATTAATACTGGTTCAAACTCTCCTTCAAGTCTTTCCTTATTTGCATGAGATGAACCAGTTGCAACAAGTTTATTACCATCAAATTTTGGTTCACCCTGTAATACCAAATCAACATTTTGCGGTCCTGTCTTGCCGCCCCAGCCTATACCATAAATTGCAATACCGCGTAGTCTTCCATCTTTTAGTTTTCTAGCAAATGTTGAGCCTTTAATCATTTGTCCATCAGGTGATATATCTCTGACTGCCTGTACAAATGAATCTATTTCTTCTTTAATACTTGGTATACGGTTATAAACAACCGCAAGTTCTTTATCTGAAACTCCGCCCCATTGTCCAAAGTCTTTTGCCTGAGAACCTTTTTTATGTGAAACCCAAGCAACTGCATTACCACTTGCGTCAACTGCATGAAAATCTGATTTAGGAGTACCTGGAGTAGAAACAAACTTGGCGACCGATACAGTCCGATTACCAATGACAAGATCAATTTCTGCATTATCTTGTTTCATCTGTCCTAGCATTTTATTTATTGTTCCAAGTGCAGCATCTTCATCACGTGTAGAAAACCCTAAGCCTTTGCCACCGAACTCACTAGTTTTTTCCAAACCTGAAAGTCTCACTGTGCGACCGTCTTCTAGTTCAAACGTATCAGGAATAATACCATTTTTAAGATTATCTATAACTTCAGAATTCTTCTTAATAATTACAGATGGCTCACTTTGTCCAGCAAGAACGAAAGGCTCACCTTTTTTAATCTTGGCAATCAATGTTTGTAATCTATTGGGATTATCTTTTAAGTTTCGTTTTACAAGAGGTCCTTCTTGAAGTTCATTATATTTCATTTGTCTCTCTCTTTTAATTCCGTAACATGACTTTAGATATAGAGCCACTTGTTGCAGTATATGAAATTCGTATCCAATTAACATTGGCATTAACCATATATGCTTGAACGCCCGACTCATTATTAACTATAATATTTTTATCGTAAAATAGATTAGGCGTAAGATCGAACCAATCGCTATCATTCATTGATGGCTGCGGTGAAAGATCACCTTGAATATTCACTTTTCCTGTCATATCATCAAAATATAATGCGATAGTATGAAGTGATTTAGATTTGATAGTGTTACCACTGCCATCAAATGTAGTTGTTGTAAAAGTTGTGATTTCTTCGCCATTAACAGTTTCAGATACAGGAAAAAATGTAGTTGTTTCTTGCGAATCTTCAAACTGTGGATAAATGTCATCGATTACTTCTATTGTACCTTTAGCATTATCATATGTATCAGTATAGATAATTTGTTCTACGCCATTTTCTACAGTATACATTGCAAACTGATAGAAGCCTTCTGGTAGCATAATTGTATCAGCCGTAGAGATAACAAGTGACGCCATCCCTTTGGTAGCATTTGTAATATCTAAATATTTGAATAGAACATTTTCACGACTTTCTCTATCATACATTTTCCAGATAATAGTTTTTCCACTTAAATCAATTGATTTTCTGTCTGTGTCTTTTATCTTAAATCTGAGAGTATTATCAATACCCTTGTGTAATTTATGGTGTCCATCATACATTGGCATATTCCCTAGGTAGGTTGTCGCAGCAGATGTGCCAGTTTCATCTAAGCACACTACCTCTATTTCTCTGTTATACTGCAATACATTAAAGTTAATCATAGATGTATTTATCTCCTAGGACACATAATTTTTATTACATAAATATAGTTATGGATAATAAAAAAATAGAATGGATACAAGAGAATTACCCGTTTTTCTCTTGTGTTCGTTATGGGAAAAAAGAATTTAACGAATATTTAGGTATTGTTATCAATACTGATAATATAATTACTTCTATATATAATTGGGAATCAATACCTACGCCAGAATTGAGGAAACAATTTATAGAATTGGGAGAACAATGGTGGTGGGAATCCAATAGATTAATTCCCATCAATCTATTTTTAGGATCACAGATAAAACCCTATAGGAATTGGATTTTGAATATGAACTCAAAAGACGTACAAATTATTTGGGGACCCGAAACAAGTTTAAATAATATTGTGCAAAAAAGAATTAAACGACGGTCGATTCAACTTGTTCGCAAATTAGATTAAGTTGTACAACAATACTTACAGCATATGCAATCGCATGTGCCTTCTTGAAATAATAACTATTGTCTGTTGGCTTTGTCCATACATTTTCTTTAATAACATCTACGCTTTCACTCAATAGATATCTTTTCGCTGGTCTGATAATTGCAAGCACTTCTGCTAATTCTATAATACTCTGTGGTTTTAATATTCGTAACACATCTATATGATTATGCACATGTGCAAGTTGTTCAACAATTTCAGAGTGTTCTAATAACTCCCAAATTGGTTCTTTGTCTGTTAATTCAGATAAATGTTCAGGATCACGCACACCATTGTATAAACTGTTATTCAAAAAATCTAATTTAAAGTACCCACGTTCTTCTGCCTCTTTGTATTCAATACTTGCTAGATTGCTTACAGGATCATACGGTATCTCAGACACATATACGCCACTATTATGTTTCGTATAAATACCATTTTTTTTAATACTGGCAGGTATATGACTAATTAGACTGAGAATATCATTCCTGTCTAAAACGTCAATATCAATATCAGTTTGATTTTTCATTATTTCCACACCATTATAAACATTGCTGCATCAGTGTCATCTTCAAAATATAATGAACCCATATGTGCCACATAAAAGCCATTACATGTATCATTGCACCAATCAATTAATTCTGTAAGTGCGCCACTTCCTGGCACTAATTCACCTTCGAATTTAATATTATCTTTTGAAACTGCCGACCATTTTAAAAACTCTTTATTATCAAAGTCACTAAAGAATTTTCTACGATTGCGGGTTTTGCCTTCAATTTTACGAAGTCGATCAAGCAACTCACGTGTTTTATGATTTCTTTTAATAAGTTGTGTCATCAATTTTGAGTATTCTCACTATCATCATCATAAAGTAATGCCTCAGCAGCACGATATTGGTTGTATAAATCTTTCAGTACTTCATATTTTTCAATCATTTCGTGCTTTGGTTCTAGGATACATAGTCGCTTTTCTATTGCATCAAGCCGTCTCTCTGTTCGATCCTCGTGTGTTTCTATATTATCATGAAAAGTAAAAAGATCAAGGTCTATATTAACGGTTCCTTGACTTTGCATATTGGATGAGGATGAACTTGATGTAAAGTCTGATACATCATATGTAGTACTACCACTTGTGATTTTTATATTACTATCATCTTCGGATTGAAGGCTTAATACAAATTCATCAAAATCATCTACATCACTTTCAATTTTTGTTTCTTCTGAAATATGTTTTTTAATTTCCTTATCCCAATCAGTAATTGCTTCAATTGGATATTTTCCTTGTCCTGGTATCATATTATGTCTCCCATGGAAATTGCACCCAGCAGTCCTCTTCGTCAGAAAATTCATTACTCCAATAATCGGTATCTACAATTGAATTGGGACTACTGAGCAATGCGCTAAATCTAACATTATTGTGCCACACCTGCCCCCATCTTTCGTCTGATGGTAAACAACTTGCTTGCCAATCTTTCATAATCCATTCCATCGCATCTCCGCCACGATTTATATCATCTAAGATTAAGATATTCTTTGGATCTTTTTCATAACCAAATGCATCTTCTGCCATCCAACAATTACTTTCGGTATTCTCTTCTAACCCATTTGCTGCTAGTTGTACACATAATGTATGCATTGGTATCTCAGTCATATGAGAAAGCATAACGGCAGGAACAAGACCGCCACGTGTGATTCCTATAATGTAGTCTGGACGCCAGTTATCTTTGTACATATCCATTGCAATATCTTGTACGGCAGAGTTAATTTTTGACCAATCGTATGTGATAAGTTTCATGTATCTGTTTCCACTTCTACTATTTTTCGTAAACTCCATCCACCGTTATTATCTTCATTCCATTCAAGTTCAGTATTCTCATCCCATCCAAGGTGAGATAACAAATCCTCCGGTAAGTATATAAACAATTCTCCTGTTTCCGGATCCTCATATACAGTTGATGTATTGCTTAATAGTTTACTTGATGCTTTCATAGTACTCATAGTCCTGCCCTTTCTAATACTTCACTAACAAATTGCACATCATCTTTTCTTACTGAAAACTTTTTGGTCCAAAATGTAGGTTCTAAATATTCATTTATTAAGTTTAATTCATGTTCATTAAAATTTGCCATTGCTTCGCTACAACTGTAGCAATTAAAAATAATCCAAGGGCTGATGCGTCCGGATTTGATCCAATGTATGAGACGCGGCTTACTAATCTCCCTAAAGAATGCATTATACGGTCTATCATATTCCCTACTCCATTGTTGCATTAATAATATACCACGTTCAACTGCACGTTCTGCAGTTTCTTTTTTATTTAACTCACGAATATAAGTCTCATAAACTGCATCACTACACCATTTATCTAAATGAACACTATTATTGATAACAAAATCAATAAATTTCTCTGGATCAATTGCATTAATATCTAAAATGTGCCTACCAAATTTAGTAAATGCAGTATAGTAATTAGATTTTGAAAATTCTTCGTATGATTTTTCTTTAGTTTTTATACCTTGTGTTAACTTATAAAATTGATTATATGCTATATGTCCTAGTCTAACATATTTAGCATCTTTATTTAACCAACGTCTTTTCGGTTCACAGAGATGAACTGAGAGAGTCTTTTCCTTTTTAAAGGACTTTTTACAATATTGGCATTCAAAACTCATAAGGGCATTCTGTTTCTTCTATAGTAAAGCCACCTTCAATCCAGAACTCAGGATCATCCCCATCATCGAATCCATTATCATATAGATAATTAATACCTTCGTCATGATAATTATTTATAAAATCATTATAATCTTTTGCTTCGTACTCTTCACCAGTTTCTAAATTGTAAAAAATGAATTCATCTGTGCCACTATTCAATGCATTAACCATTGGTTCATCAAATTCTGCATATACATCAACCGTTTCTTCAGTGTGGGAAACTATACCGTCATGTCCAATATCAAAAGATCCCCATTTCCAGTTAGTATCTATTTTCAATCCGGTATTTGTCTCTTTATTAATGAAATATTGTATTTCACTAATGCCCCACTTTTGTACGTTCTGAATATGATACCAATTCATTTTTTCTTCTTTCGCTTTGTTTTACCAAAAATTTCATCTATAGATTTATCATCTATTCCTATATTAATTGCCATACGTTTTATATCTGTGTCTGTGTTTATGTTACGATACAATTCAATTTCATCTGCCTTCATATGTGGGTATGTATCTCTAATAAACTCAGATATAGTATCCTTCTTTTTGTTAGAGTTAGGAGGCTTGATCCATTCGTGATATTGCTTCTTACCACTACCAGTTAAACACATTAGTTTCCATATTAGTTCATCATGTTTATACAAATCTACATAATGCTTGTTGACAAACTCATTAGTTGCAAGTATTGCTTCCTCTGCGTATGCACCCTTAATACTGCTAGTATAACGTAAAAATAGCCAACTACTCCATTGCTTCTTATCATCATCAGACAAACGTGAATACCAATCATAATCACGGCGGTCTATAGCATTAAGAATATCATTCAATGGAAGTTTATCGGCCATTCTCTGCTCCTCTTGGCGGTGCGATGTATTTGCCACCATTTATGAATATAAACATACTACAAATCTTCTTAGATGTAAAGTAAAAACAGTCATTATTATCAAAATATTCTACACTCCACTCTGTTGATTGCAATGATTGTTCACACCATTTGACTGCATTTTTCGTGTCACTATAATTAACTATTAATACACGATGTAATGTATTAAAAGAAATCATAACTACTTAATACATCCGGAATGCGATTAAGGTCTTTTACAAAATAAGCACACTTGGGTTTATCACCGTATTCTAATGGGATAGCAAGAATGTGTCCATATTTTAGTTTAGGAAAAAACCATTTTACATCTGCAAATACGTTGTTAATTTTTATTGGTTGCCAATCCATTGTAAATCCGGCTAATGGATTAGTTAAAATTGTATCAAAACTACGTTCATTAATACTTGTTAATGGTACAAATTCTAAATCTCCTATATCTCTATGTCCAATTAGAATATTCCAATCAATTGGCATTTCAATTTTATGGTCACCTATTGTCATTGCTATACTAGGCGCTTCAAACGTTTCAATAAAAACTAAAGGAATGAAGTAAAAATCCGGATCTGCTTTATCTGTTACATCCATTACACAATATCGAATATCTTCTATTTCCTCGGGCAGACTGTTCATTTCAAAACAGCGATTTTCTGGTGTTAATATTTTCATTAGTATTTTACCTTTTCTATGCTGAATGGATATTCGGCATCTTTATAGAATTTCTTTCTTTCGGTTAAATGTCTTTTTGAGAATCTACATCGACTGGTGACATCCCAGATTTGAACAAAATCTTTATCTTTTGCCACACGGACACCACGACCGATAGACTGAATAACCCGCACAAAAGACTTGCCAGGCTCCAAAAGAACCATGTTGAATATGCGAGGGATGTTAATACCAACGGCGGCAACACCGTAAGTAGCAATAGTGATTGAATTGGTACCTTCATTTATTTCCTTATATGCTGTTTTCCTATCATCAGATTTCATAGAACCTTGTACAAAATCTGCTTCTGGAATTAGCTCCTGTAATGCTTGTCCTGAATTAATACGCCCAGTTAAAACTAGGGTATTTCCTGTTTGTGATATTTCTTTAATTAAGTTGGCTAAATATTCTTGTCGTTTTTTATCCTCTAACAAAAATTTAAGTTCACTTTGATAATCAGTATATGACTGTGTTTCTTGTGTTTGAACAACATTTACATGACAATTGGATAATACACCAATATCTTGTAAATCTTTGGCCGCTAGTCGATTTACGATATCTCCCAGACTGGCACGTATGGTAGCAAACTCATGATCGGACTTGGGAATAGTCCCTGTTAATCCCCAACGCAACGGAACACGTGAAAATACACTTGTTAACAAATCTTTTAGTACATCAGCCTTTGCTTGATGTACTTCGTCTACTATTACGCAACATACATCTTCAATAAAGTCCATGATGTTGTCTTCGCCTTTTTTAGTTTTCTTTAGCAAGGAATTGAGGGATTGCCATGTACAGATGGTGTGGGTTTTTCCAATATCTTTCCTATCACCGAAGTAAACACCAGCATCTAACCCACAGTTTAGATAGTCTTCTTCGGTCTGCCGTACCAAGTCCTTATTTGGTACAATAACAATTGAACGCCCATACTTTTCTACTAATTTAGACATAGTGGCAGTCATAATAGTTTTACCGGCACCTGTAGCAATCTCTTGTAGAGCCTGTGGTGCTTCTAAAAACTTATTAACAACGGCAACCTGATAATCACGAAGGCGAATAGGTTCACCTTCCGCTGGATGTCCTTCAGGCCAACATGTATCACCCCAAAATTCATCATCAATTGTATCAAATTCTAGTTCAATATGTTCACGCCTATCATCAATGTCAATCTCATATCCAGAACTCATAATTATAGGTAAAAGATCATCTAATAAATTTAGATAAGTTCTGCCACCTACATCACAAAATCTAACCGTTCCGTCCCATCGTCCCAATTTATAAGCAGGCATATGGTATGCATGTGGCAATAAAAACTTTAACTTATCACTACACTTACGGCGTGTTGCAGGATCAAGTCCTTCTAACTTTACGTTTACTTCGTCTTTTATTAAGATTGTACATTTTTTCATAATAATATAATAACACTTTTATCGGTTCAAGTCAAGAAAAAACAGACATCCATTAGATGCCTGCTTTTGAAATTTTAATATAGACTACACCCGTTTCATACATGTAGTTTCTGCTAATCGCTTCCAACGTGCAGGACTTAACTTACACAAGTCAGCCAACTTCTGAGCCATGCGAAGTGAAATTTCACGCATTTTTGCTTGATTATCTTCCAGGAATGTTACAATATCAACTTCCTGTTCTTTAGTCAAACCTTTCTGATCGAACAACCCACCATCACGTGCAATCTGTTTTATGCGCAAGATTTTTTCGCGTGTTGTATCCATAGTCAAATCAAGATAGTGACAGCGTGACATAATAGCCCCGAGGTGATCTTTGATTTTTGTTGAACGTACATTGTCGAATTTCAAGTTAGTGATAAAGATTACAGAACCTTTGAACTCAAAACGATCAGGAACACCTTCACGGCGCAAGAAATGCGAGTCTGAATTCCAAGAGATATAACGTTTCTTGCCACTATCAAGTGCAGCTTTAAGAATGTTTAGTGCATTCTCGTCAAACAAGATGCTATCACAGTCATCCAAAACAACGATGTTCTTTGCATCTGAATACTTGTAAAGCATTGCATACAAACCAATCGGTGACATTGTGCCTTTGACAAATGTGTGACGAAGCGGATTGTCTGCCATTAAATCAAACAGTGAATCTTTCTCAAGTATTTGCTCAACACCATATGTTTTGCCAATACCAGGAGGTCCAGATACCACCATACCACGCACGATACCATCACATGTTGCTACAGTCATTTCATCTAATATAGCAAAACGTTCCGCAATGCGATCCATAACCTCAACATCAGTCTCACGATGAAATGATACAACCTCAACGTTTTCAGGCTGTACTTTTACTCGCATTTTTGAACGTTTAAATTCTGTTTCACTTGCATCAACTGTTATGAAATTTGTACCATTTTTTGCTTGTTTCATTTCAGAAACTACAGGAAAAATACCTGTTACTTCTTCATTGCGATAAAATCCGTTTGTTATTTGAACTACTGACATTTACGTTTCCTCTTTGTGATTACTAACTTAGTTATAAACTGATTCTCTTATAATGTCAAGTATCTATTTACCGATGCCTCCAAGGTTCAGCCAAATCTGCTAAGTGCCGTTGGTAATTATTATAGGAAATTGTATAATCTTGCCAAGAACTATATGTATATGTTTCAGGACCAACTTTATTATTCCGTGATTCTGCAGATGCACGTGCCATTTTTTCACCATATGGATACCAATCGACCAATTCTTTAGTATCAGATGTGTACACAACAAAAATAGGATAACCCTTTTTGACTTCAGTTTTTAGTTTTTCAATATTCATTATTAAACCCTAGACAATTCAAAATAACAATCGGCAACAAGTTGTATAGCATTATCACCATATCGTTCTCTTACTTTATCATATACGGTCTCTACATCTTTACCAGAATTGATTAACTGCTGTGCAAAATTTTGCACTTCCATTCGGAAACTTTTAGTGATTGGAGTATTCATTATGCTGCTTCTTTCATTTCACTACGATAGTTGTATGGTTTATCCCATTTACCACAGTTTATATCAATGTAAAAGTCGTGGTCAAAATAATCAATTTGTGAATTGCTGTTGTTGTAGTAACCAGTTGATTTGATTGCTACAAGCAAATCGCCATAGAAACGTTTAATTATCGGATCGTTAGCATTTTCCTCACACCAGTAGTGGTTAACTTGCAGATTATCACCAGAGATACCTGCATCACCCAGTAGGTCAAGCGGTCCGCCCCAAAGATTGACAACCAATGAACTATGATTATCAACGCCAACAGTTACTTCTCTACCAGTAAATCCATATGATTTACACACTATTTTAACATTTTTTGCAATTACTTTTTTGCGGTCCTGAGAAATATAAGCCATATTGTTAGTCCTTTTCACTGATTACTATTATAATATAAAGTGATTCGCTATATTTGTCAACCTTTTTATGACAGGATAACGCAAAAAATACCAATAATAGTTGTAACGGTCATAATTTCAGAAGTTAAAGTTACCATTCCATTTTTAAGTACATTCAACATTTTTAAAGCCCTCATTGTTGCTATCTATACATACTTTATATAATGATTCGTTTAAGATGTCAAGAAAAAAGCGCAACAAAAAATGCTGCGCTTTCAATAATCTATAAAATAGTTTACAGTAAGTTAAAGTGACATGCCACCAAATGTATTCTTATCAACATCTTGTTTGACACCACCAACTACATATGATGAAATTTCAGTCTCTTGAGGCGCAACTTGAACTTCTGCGCCAGCGATCCACTTTTGTGTCCATGGCAGAGGATTTGCTTGAGGTGTTGTATACGGACATTTTAAACCTACAGCCGTCATACGTTTACAACAAATCCATTCAATATAATCACTTAACAATTGTGTGTTTAGACCAATCATTGACCCATCTTTGAATAGATAATTTGCCCATGCTTTTTCTTGCTCGACTGCATCAACAAACATTTGAATACACTCTGCTTCTGTTTCTTTGGCAATTTGGATATAGTCTGGATCATCTTTTGGCAGAAGTTTTAGAAGTGTTTGTGTTGAACCCAAATGTAGATTTTCATCACGGGCAATCAATTTAATAATTTTAGCATTACCTTCCATCTTCTTCAATTCTGCGAATGCCCAAGAACATGCAAATGAAACATAAAAGCGAACACCCTCAAGAATGTTGACACTCATAAGTGTTTTGTAAAGTAATTTCTTAATTTCATACTTATCAATAACAACTTCATTGCCATTAACAGTATGGGTACCTTCACCCAATAGATTGAAATATGAGGTCATATCAATTAGTTGGTCATAGCATTCTGAAATATCATCAGCACATTCCATGATTTCTTCAATATCCATCATACCATCAAATACTTTTGATGGGTCAGAATATACATTACGAATGATGTGAGTGTATGAACGCGAATGAATTGTTTCACTGAATGTCCAAGTTTGAATCCATGCTTCTAGTTCTGGAATAGTTACCAGCGGTCCGAATGCCTCTACTGGAGCACGACCTTGTACACTATCTAACAGAATTTGACGCTTTAGATTTGATGTAAAAATATGACGTTCATTGTCTGTAAGATTCTTAAAATCGTTTGAATCTTTAGTTACATCAACTTCTTCTGGACGCCAAAAGAACCCAAGTTGTTTGTCTGTTAGTTTGTCAAACTGCTTATACTTTAACATATCATAACGTTGAATAGCAACGCTGCCTGCAGGATCCATGAAGGCCAATGCTTTAGTATGATCTGTCTTATTCTGTGAATTAAATACACTCATTTTATATACCCTTATTTAAATTACGCAACTATCACAATCATCGTCATCTACTTGTGATATTGATAGTGGTTCGTCCATTAGTTTGTCAATGTCAATTTCGCCTTGGCCATCGAATGTGTTGAAATAATACAATTGCTTGCCTCCATACTTATAGAACATAATAAGATGTTGGAGCATTGTAGACATTGGAATTTTTTCTTCATCATAGAACACAGGATTGTAACTTGTGTTTACTGAAATTCCTTGGTCAATATACTTCTGTAAAACTGCTACGATCTTGAGGTAACCTTCAGGAGATGTTTGATCCCATAGCAATTCATATTTGTTTTTTAGTTTGTGAATTCCTGGCACAACTTGTTTTAGTACACCGTGTTTAGACTGTTTGATTGATACTAGTGAACGTGGTGGTTCAATACCATTAGTACTGTTACTAATTTGTGCAGAGGTTTCTGCTGGCATAAGCGCCATCAATGTAGAATTACGAATACCATATTCTTTCAAATCTGCACGAAGTCCATCCCAATCTTGACGTTCTTGGTGTGTTACTAATTCATCAACATCAATTTTACGAGTATCAATAGGCACAATGCCTTGGCCGTATTTGGTCTCATTTGAACCAGTACATGATCCCATTTCTTTTGCAAGTTCAACACTTGCTTTAATTAAATAATAACTCCATGCTTCTGCCCATTCATCAATCATATCCAAATTTGGATTTGTATATGTCATATCATTCTTTGCCATCCAATATGCGAAGTTAATAATACCGACGCCAACAGGTCTACGCTTCAATGTGGATAATTCAGCAGCTAATACTGGATAACGCTGATAATCAAGTAACGCATCAATGCCACGAACTGCAAGGCGACTAACACGTTCAAAATCAGTGAGTGTTTTAATATTACCCCAATTGATTGCTGCTAGTGTACATAGTGAAATTTCACCGTCTGGATCATTTAGATTGCTTAAAGGTCTAGTAGGAAGATTAATTTCCTGACATAGATTTGATTGGCGCACAGGTGCAATATCCTGTAAAAATGAACTATGTGTATTAGCATGGTCAACATTCATGAGATAGATACGACCAGTATTTTTACGCTCATTCATAAATGCTGAAAACAGTTCACTTGCTGGAATAGATTTTTGTCTAATAGAACTATCATTCTCAGCAAGTTCATACAAACGTTTAAATTCGTCCTGGTCATTAAAGAATGATTCATACAAACCTGGGACATCTGCTGGTGAAAATAATGTAATGTCACCACCAGTCATTAGGCGCTCATACATAAGTTTGTTAAATTGAACACTATAATCTAAGTGACGAACTCGATTATCTTCTGTGCCTTTGTTATTTTTTAGAACAAGTAAATCTTCTACTTCTAGGTGCCATAATGGATAATGTAGAGTTGCGGCGCCGCCACGAACACCACCCTGAGAACATGATTTTACACTTGCTTGAAACATTTTATAAAATGGAATAACACCAGTATGTGTAGCATCACCATTTCGGATTGGCGAATTGATAGCACGAATGCTACCAGCGCCAATGCCGATGCCTGCTTTTTGTGAAACATACTTCACAATAGCACCTGATGTTGCCGTTATTGAATCAAGAGAATCACCTGTTTCGATAACAACACAACTACTAAATTGACGCTGTGGTGTTCTGACACCAGCCATTACAGGAGTTGGTAAACTAATGTCAAAATTACTCACAGCATCATAGTAGTCTTTTACCCATTTCATACGGGTATCTTTTGGATAGTTAGAAAAAAGAGTAGCAGCGATAAGGACATATGCAACTTGTGGTGTTTCGTACAATTGCTTAGTTGCACGATTTTGCGCAAGGTATTTGCCGCGAAATTGTTCCATTCCCACATATGATATATTGAAATCTCTTTCATGCTTTACAAAAGCATTAATTCTTTCCCATTCATCATCATCATAAGAACCTAATAGTTCTGAATCATAAAACCCATCAGTAGTGTTTTTTTCTACTATCGCTTTTACATGCCATGGATCAAATGAACCGTACACTTCTTTGCGAATATGATAGTTAATCAGATTTCCAGCAACCCATTGATAATTTGGGGTATCCTCAGTAATCAAATCGGCTGCGGATTTAATCAATGTTTCTTGAATTTCTGCACTTGTTATGCCATCGTAAAATTGTATGTGAGATTTGATTTCAACTTCACTAGGTGATACACCTGCGATACCATCACACGCAAAAAATACTACCTTATGCATTTTATCAAGGTCTAATTCTTTTTTAGTGCCGTCCCGTTTTGCTACATTTATTACCATTTATTCATTTCTCCGAAATCGCAATGTATTTACACATTTTACACTTTACTTAATATCTATTGTTTATATCCGCATCTTCCATACCGGCGACACGTAATTTTATTATATTACTAAGTTGAAAATGCTTTATTTCAAATCCCTTAGTAATCCCTTGAAACTTATTTCTCATAAGTGCTACCTGATTAATTAGTTCAGATATGGCAACAACTTCTGCTTCACCATCAGAATATTTTTCAGCATCCCTGCTTGATAATGCTTTATTATAATTTTCTAAATATTTACGCAAATATTCACTTCGTTTCTTTCTTAGTTGTATATTTAGATGTTCTAGTATAGCCTCTAATTCTTGCAACTGCCCAAATCTATGTTCGACATATCCAGGCAGTTGTGTGGATGCTTTTTCAATATTACCTGTTACTTTTACTTCTTTTTTTGCTTCTGTAAGTTCGATTTCAAAGTGGTCTAAAAAAGCAGGAATATTATTCCAATCAGCAACTATCTTACTATACCAATTCATCCGTCATACTCATCCCATTCATCGTCCCATTCATCGTCAGTATCATCATTAACAAAATATCGGTCGAATGCTGTTTGTAGAATTTTATCATCATCCACCATTTCAAATATTTCAGTTTTTCTGATACCATGGTCATCCAATATTTTTATTAGACGTTCAGCAGATTCCATTTTATCCTTTGCTGGAATAAAAGATTTAAGTGTATTCCAAACATCAAGTAATATTTCTGTATCACTGGTAGCCATAAATCATCCTTCATATATTGCTGAGTTAGCACCGTGTTCTGCACATTCAGATTTTACACAATAGCATCTATTATTAGTTAATTCACGAACAAGTTTGTCAGCAAATTTATATGCATGTTCTGCAAACTTTTCTGCGCCCACACCATCCATCACTGTTAATTCTGCCAAACCTGCTGATTCTAGTTCAGTTAATTTATACAACATTGGATCAGCCCTGTCAACTACTACTTTATGATCAAAATTATCTTCTAGCCATTTCTTCAATGGCTTTAGCCCACCAAAATCTACTGCCCAATTACGATGATCTAAATCATCGCACCCAAACGTAAATTTGAATGCTAGACTATATCCATGTAAAAAGCGACAATGCGAATGGTCTGCATGCGGTTGTCTGAATACTGCAGATAGTCCTATATTGTGTCCATAACTCTTTGTAGAATAGTACTTAGCCATTTCTAAACCTCATTAACTTCTAAGTTTTCATCAATAATTTCACCATTTGAATCAACTTCAAGTGTTTCAAGTCCATGTTCATCAGCATCTAAATCTTCGTTATTCCAATCATTGATCACAATGTCAAGTTTTTCATCTGTCCAGTTTTTACGAAATTCAATGATTTCATCACCTGATTTGGTGACATATCGCAAGCGATTGCCTTGCTTTACAAGCAAACCTTTTGCTTCAAAAAATTCAATTAGTCCTGAGTAAGGTGACATACCAGTTTCATATGGAATTTCTACTTGCACACTTTCAAATGGTTTTGAATATCGAGTTTTTACAACTTTACACGCTGCTCTAATACCATGTACTTGAGATGTTTTGTTGCCGTCTGCATCTACTTTTAGTTTTAGTTTACGCATAGCGATAACAATGCTTGATGCATAGATAAAGCCTTGTCCACCCGAGATCTTGTCATCTGGATCAAACATATCCTGTGATGCATATGTATGATTTGTGGCAATCATACCAATATTAAAATCTCCAAACATATTTACACAGTTACGAACTAGTGCAGCAAGTGCTTTGGGTTTACGACCCATGTCACCTTTCATATCACCCTTTTCAAACTGTGTTACATCAGTTGGTGTTAACATCATGCCCAAACTATCAAGTACAAAAAGAACTTTTGGACGCTCTGCATCCTCTACATCAGCATATTCTTTGCGATAATCTGTCATAAAATCTGATATAATTCTTGCGACATCATCAATCATTGCGACATTTAATTTTAATAGTTTATCATCGCTTGTATCTACATTTAGCGCATGTAACCATGATTCATCAAGTGCATTTTCACTATCAATAAGAACTACAAAGATACCTTGATCCTGTGCATTTTTGACAATGTTACCAGCTGCAATATATGATTTACCTGCGCCGGACTCTCCGGCAAGAACAGTAACTTTACCAAGTGGAATACCTTTGTGAAAGTCATTAGATATTAACTTATTTAGACAGTAGTTACCTGTTGAAATCCATGTGTCTGGATCCCGAAATCCCATAGACATACCTGGGACTGCTTTCGTAATACTCTTACGAAATTTTGAAGCATCGAATGCTTTAGCCATATTAGACTCCTAATAAAAATGTATGAGACAGGAGAGCAATATTATCGCTCTCCTTTTTTATGTACGATCTACTATTAATCAGTTTTACGATTACGGATCATTGCAAGAATATCAGACGCATCTGCGCCTGCATTACTAGTTGCTTCTTCTGCTACAGGGGCTGCAGCAGGTGCTGCGACAGGCTCTGCTTCAACTTTAGGTGCAGATGCAGTAACATGTGCTTGCGGTTTTGTTGTAATAGAAGATCCCACAGAACCATTAGAAATGGCTCCTTCAGGAACTTCCATGCCATATGGACGATAAAAGTTTGCCCAACGATTTGGATCATACAACTCACCATCTACTGATGCTTCAAACATTTCCATAATTACACGAAGTTCATCTTCTGATGGACGTTTAGGCATGAAATCATTTAGGTTATACAACCCATGTGTTTCAATAGATTGGCGCTCTGCTTCATTTAGTGAACGCTCTTTACGAGCCCAATTTGAAGTTGAATAGTCTGCATATTGTCCTTTTTGTGTTTTAACAAGTCTAAAGTCAGTTCCTGCATCATAATCAGTTGGCAAGTTTTCCATATCAGGATCCATAAGTGCTGATTTCAATAACTTAAAGATTTGCGGACCAATTACAAAACGACGGATAGGATTTTCTGGAGGGGTTTCATTCATAGGATCTGTTACAACAAATCCTTGAAAAATATATGAACGCTTTTTCCAGTATTTGCGGCCTAAATCTTCCATTGATGGGTCTTTGAACCATGGACGGATTTCTGCGTGAACAGGGCAAGTGTCTCCCCACATTTCAACGCACGGTACTTGCACTGAAATAGGCTTTTGTTCGCCGCCCAATACACCTGCAAATGGAATTTTTATTACTTGACGTTCACGCCAAAAGAATACATTGTCAGGGGAATCATCTGGTAAAAAACGAATAACTGCAGTACTATCATTATCCATATTCCAGAAAGGATAGATTGCGTCTGTGCCGCGTGATTGATTTGAATTTGTTTCTGCTTTATTTTCTTGTGCAAGCAGTTTTGCACGAATTTCTGCTAGTGTTGCCATTTTACTTTTCCTTTATATTAGCCTTATTAGCCATGTTAGATTTATATTAGCTTTAGTTGTGATATGCATTATCCTCTCTAGAGCATATATACATATTACAGTAATTATTTATCAATGTCAAGCAAAAAGAGGGCATAATGCCCTCTTTTTAAAATAAATTTTTATTAAATTTTAGTCGAAATAATTGAATGGTTTAAATGCTTCTGATAACATATCATCTATTTTATCTTCGATTGTGGTTTCTACCACGTCTTCCGAAACTACATCTGCCATTTTTACAAGTCTAGCACCCATTTCTAATGATTCGCGCGCCACTGTATGTGGGGCTACTTTTACTTGTTCTGCAATGTTTCTTAAAAATACAGATAATTCTGCTGCACGATCATTACTTCTATCATGCCTACGATTATCATCACACGATTCAACATGTATTCTACTAGCCAAATCTACAAACTTTTGCGCAAGACTGGGAGTTTTACTATCTTCATCTAGTTCAGTTTTCTTAATGCCACTAATGTCAATATTACTATCACGGTATGAAATAGTATTAACTGGCGAACCGTCTTCATTACATGCTTCAATAATATTTTTAACACGCTCTAATTGATTTGTTTTTTGATTTTCTGATTCTGTTGTGTTTGCACGATGTATAAGAGGTAGAATATCTATTAATTTATCTTCGAATGTTGACTTTGTAAATTTTGATATATAATCATTCATAGTATCTTCTGACAAGTCAGACTTCTTAACCCACCATGATCCACTTTCATCATCACAATCATGCTTACAATCAGTAGTTGGCTTGTGTTGTTCATCACCGCAATCTTTACATACTAATTTTTCTTTACCTGCTTCATTAAGTGCTAATGATTCTACAAAAGATGTATATCCTTTAGTACCTTGAATACGTTTAATACTTTCTTTGACTGATTCTATTTGTCTTTTTACATTAAGGACTATGTCACGGTTTGTTTCATTTACCAATCCTTGTTTATTTACAATATTCATAAATTCTTTTAGTTTAACTAATGTAGTAGTTTGTTCAATAATTGCTTCTCCAACCAAGTCACTTGGTACGCCACCATTACTAACGTGTCTAGCCATTGCACGTGCACCTGATAAATGTTTATTTGGATATTTAAAACGTTCACCATCTGAGTTTTCTACAAATATTGCAGAGATATTACGTGATCTTGCTCCGCGTTGTTCTTCATTGACTGAAGCTTTGTGTCTTATAATCAATCTAACATTTTCAAGAGTCTGGCGACTTGTTTTTGCCGAACCTTCTAATGGGCTCAGTCCTTCTCCTAATACATCACTCATTTCTTGCTCCTTACTATGTTTACTATTTGTTTCTATATTATATGTATAATTTTTAGGTTCTATATGCTTGCCAAAGGTTCTAATATCAAAATCCATAAGATTACTTTTAGATAAATTTTTAATTAAATTTATCATTTTTTCTACCTTAGGTGTATTAATATCAACATTTTCTCCAATATGAAATTTTATTTCAGACGAATTATCATCTATAAATATCATAATATTGGGGTCTTGCACATAGAAATATCTTGCATCCTCTGGTACTGCAACACTTTTACCATCCTCATTTGAAAATAATTTAGGCGATAGCCCATTACCTTGTAATATTCTCATTACTTTTTCTGCGATATTTTTAAAATTAATTGCCATAATATTGTTCCCTTTTTAGTATTTATCAAAATACCATTGGAAGTGGTTCATCATAGTCATCATTCGTATCTAAACTTTCACCTAATAATTCTTCATATTGTTCATCAAACCGTGATATAACTTGTATTTGTCTCACACACAATAACGTAGCACTAACAAGGTCATCAGTCTCTCCTAATTTTGCTTCGTAACTTTTACCTTTAGCAACAAAGGTCTTGAACTCTCTTATTAAATTTTTACTGATAGGTGTCATCTTATCACTTTCAATCCAAGACTTCATTTTCATACACGCAGTAATTTTAGTCTTATATGTTGTGGTAAACCCTTTACGTATTGAGCGGGTCGCTCCTCGCTTCTTAGGCTCATGTAGAAACTCACCGGGAAATTTATCTTCATCCATCTCTTCTATAAGTATTAATGCTGCTTCGCCAAGTGAATTATTCTCAACACTCCAATATATCTCCGGTGATTTATTTCCTAATTCTTTTAATTCTTCTTTAATAATATGCAGTATATCATACAAGGTCTTAACTTGTCCTCGCATATCAGTTTTATTATGTTGCCATTCTGCTACTTGATTCATCTCAGGTAAACTCCAGACCTGTATCGCAGCATTATCACCTCCTGTGCCCATTGCAGGGTCAAGACCAACAACATATGTATTTCCTTTCTTTATAGAATCATACCATCGTATCTGTCCAGTTTTGCGTAACGGCTCAATACCTCTAAACTGTGATAATTTCACACTGTCAACCAATGTTTCATCGAATGCAACAAATTCACATTCGTGTTCACGCAAGAAACGTTCTACTCCAACACGTCCTTTTTCTTCACTTGCCCAAATCTCATCACGATCCGGATGCTGTGACCATACTGCTTTATATGCTCTAAAACCATTAACACCAACTTCTGTTTCATTTCCAAACTCATCAACTGTTTTAATTCCACCCTGCCAAATAAGAGCAAATTGGTCATCATCTAAATTTGGGGTTGATGTAATAATTGCTTTACCACCAGTTGCGAGTGTTGGTGAAATAGATGTCCAAAATTCTTTGGCAATTGTAGGTCTAACAAATGCAAATTCGTCTGCATACAATAATGAAATACTCAAACCACGACCAGTGTTTTCTGTTGTTGCCTGGGCAATAATTCTTGATCCATTATCAAATTCAATAGAACCTTTATTATATGAGATAACACCACACCTAATGTGGTCCGGACATAATTCATACGCATATCTAATTCTGTGCATAATTTCTTGGGCACCACTGTATTTGTGTGCAGCAATCAAAATTGTTTGATCTGGAACAAACATGGCGTACCACAACAAATAGCCTGCGGCAGTCGTTGACTTACCCATTTGTCTGCCTAACATCGAAATACTGTAGCGATAATTGTGATATGAATTTACAAGTTCATTTTGATATTCATATGCGTTATATATCATACTACCCTTGGTAGGATGCTGAATTGTGAAGTATGTATTCAGAAAATAGGAAGGATTGTCTATACATTGACTAAACTCACTTAATTGTTCATCAGTGAATTCTGTGGTTTTGTATGCTTGTTTTGTTAGGTCTGCCATAATAATTATATACTCACTTAATTTATATATGTATTTAGCACAAAAAAGCATCCCCTGAGGGATGCATTATTATTTCTATAGATATATTAATAAATTTATAAATTAAGTGTAATATCGATTGGTGCAATACGTCCGCCCATACCCATGCCATGATTTGTGCAATAATACCATAATGGCCATGGCCCAGGAGTAGGATATGTAAATGTAACTTTGGCATCTGCTGTTCCTGGCGTGCCAGAAACAAGGACACCTTTTGTATATGTTGAATTTCCACTGTTATTGGTAAAACGTAACGGGTGACCTGTATTTGAAGATGCACTAACATCAAATATATATGCAACCCCAGGTGTCATTCTAATTAAAGGATTTGGCGTGAAGGTTGTTTCACCGTCAGTTACATTTTTAAAATAGAATACATTTCCGGTTGACCCAGATCTATAAAGACTTCCCTGGCCAACTTGAACTGAAATATTTACTGTTGGAGTATCAACAGTTGTATCAATGGTTGTGCCTTGCTTTTCGAATGTATGGTCACCAAATAGAGCATCATTATCAGTAAACTCATTTACGTCCGTTTTAATATCACTATGGGCAGCAATTATATGACCGCCAGGCGTTACACCATCATGTGTTACTAATCTTTTCAAATCAGTATCAACTGTTATTTCGCCTACTTCACCGATAAAGTTTTTATGTTGTAACGTAGTGCCTCTACGTAATTTTACTCTATATGCTGGCATTTTTATTTCTCCAATTAGTTATATCTATATTTACTATTATTAATCTAAAGTTGTATTAGTCATTACCGCCACGTGCTCTAACTTCAGCCATAGATGATCTTCGTCTAGCAGTCCATGATATTTTTTGTGAATCTTCTACTTGTGTTATTATTTCACCGAAATCATGATCTTCTATCACCTGGGGGTCTGTTATAGATCCCATTGATGTTGTTTTTGAAACTGCAGATCCTTTATCAGATCCTTTTCTGTGTCCAGCTCCTGCAGTTGAAGGGGGGATAACATCATCAGTTATATATCCTCGGTCTAAGTAATCAGTCAAATCAACTGATTTCTTAACTTGAATATTTTTAAGTTTATTAGTGCTAATCCCGCCTGGGATTTTTACACCTCTAAAATTTGCCATTCTATATCTCCTAATTTTATTATTCAATTATAGGGCTGCAATTTGCAGCCCTATATAATTTCTACTTAGTCACTAGTATATTGATAGAATATAGTTCCTATTCTAACATACATTTTTGATCCATCTGATGATAATCTAGCATTAGTTGAATATGGAACTCTCTTTGTTATACCTGCATATGAAATCGTAGTTATATCATATGCAGTTGTCATTGGAAGTTCATACATAGAATTACCCTCTGTGCCAAATGCATATAGTGCCGATCCATCTGAACTAAACTGAAGTGATTTAATTGAAGTATCAAGATCACCCAACCAATATGTATTACTAGTTCTATATTCAGTTGAAATATCAAATGGTGTAGCCAACACTCTTTCAACTATATATTCACCACTTGTATGTAACATAATCTTACCATCATATGACATTGTAAAATCTGTTATGGAACTGTTGGGTCTCATGAATCTCTTATATGTTCCAGATGTAGCAGTAATCGTACTAATATCAAATGGAGTACCAAAATCAAACTGATACATAGAGCAAGGATTCAAGTGATCTATTACATAAAACTTTGTCCCAGTAGAATTAATATGCATTCCTCTTATCTGGTCAGTAACAGCATTATAAACGCCTACATCATCTCGTAAGTATGTTGTGTGTGTTAAGGATGCTGTACTTATATCATATGGAGTGGACAAAGTATGTTGTGTTACATATCCACCGTTTGAAGTATACATGTTAGTGCCATCATCACTGAAAATAAAGTTATCAGTATTACTAGATGGTTCATAACTTATACCAGTATCATACGTTAATCCTTGCAAGTCTGCTGCCCAGGTTATCGAACTACCGGTTGCAGTCACAGGAGTGTAAGCACTTCCATCAATGCTATATACCTGGTAATTGTTACCAGTAGATGCGGTCAAAAGACTTCCATTAGCAGCAATGTGAATGGTACCAGTATTTCTAAAGAAATGTGAATTGCTGGGAGTTGTACTAATAGTATTGATATCCCAAGCGGTTGTCAATGCATACTCACGTAAAGTATCATCCTCTTGCGTATATGTATATACTTTTGCTCCATTTGAACTCATTTGGAAAGAAATTGGCGTGTATTGTCCTTCAAACACATGGGAAGTACCTGTCCAATATGCAGTTGTAATATCCCATGGAGTTGCGCATATATATTGCTTTACAATTTGACCAGTTTCATAATATAAATTAAATCCTATACCATCTGGATTAAACTCAATACTTCTAAGTTGTGTAATTGAATTTACTGAAGAATTTACTGCTGTATATACTGCAGTACTAATATCAAATGGTGTTCCCAATATATAATGATAGAGTTTATTATCATAATCGCCAATATACATATTTACACCATCTGATGACATCCACATACATTCAACATAATCAGTTAGATTATTGAAGGTTCCTGTGCTATACGAATTGCTCTTACTAGTTACATCATATGCAACACCCAAGTTATACTGGTGTATTACTTTAGTATTTCCATTACTCTGATATAATTTAGATCCATCATTCGAAATAAACAAAATGTGATCATATGTGCCTATACTAGTATGATTTTTATGTTGGTCTATTATATAATTAAAATCAAAGTTCCAATCTGACATATACCCAGATGGTGTGGTAACTGTAGGATACACTGCATCGGCAGTGCCATCAATTTTGTAAGTAACAATTGTGTTAGAAGTTATCCGTCCAGAAACTGAGTTTCCATCATCACTAATCCACATCCCATATCCTGTATTACGTTGTTCAGATTTTACACCATTATATACGGCAGTTGATAAATCAAAAGGAGTTGATAAATCCAATTGATATGTTCTATCACCTCCAAGACCATAAACAAATATTTTTGTTCCATCATTTGATATATCAAGGTATGTTGGGGTGCTGTCCAATGTTCCTACATTAAATGTTACACCATTCCAATATATATTTTCTAGACTACCTGGGGTCGTCATAACATATTCGTATATAATATTAGTGTCATACATTATATACATTTTTGTAGAATCATATGAAAAAGCAAAATCATCAACATAATTATATATACCGTCATAATAGCCACTGATCTTTCTAATACTCGTTAAAGATGCTGGATCAAATGGAGTAGATAAGTCATATTCTTGAAGTTCGTGTCTAAAACTACCATAAGATGGTTGATATCCCCATCTGACATACATTTTAGTACCATCCGAATTTAATTTTGCTCTTTCTATAGCAGTGCCGCGATAATGACCTGTTGTTCCAGTTGTAGTGCTTGTAACAGTTGCGATATCATATGGGGTTGACATATTATGTGCTGTAATACTAGCACCATTAGTAGTAATAAATTTATTACCATTATCTACAAATCCATTGTAACCACCGTTCATTGTTGTTGATGAATATGTCTTACTTGTGGTTGCAAATGGTACCGTGATATCACCTGCCCATGCTGGGCCAGCTACTGGAGTCAATACTACTGGTAGATCACCATTCATACTATAAAGAGTGAGTCGTTGTTCATTGGTTGGTTGTACAACAACTCTGCTGCCATCATCTGATATCGCAGTAGCCGCTGCACCTGGGAAACTTGTAGATTTTACATCATTATATGAAATGGTTGATAAATCAAAGGGAGTTGATAAATCCAATTGGTATGTTACATCATCACCTCTGCCATATATACGCATTTTTGTTCCATCATTTGATATATTCATTCTAGTAACTGTGCTGTCCAATGTTCCTACATTAAATGTTACACCAGTCCAATATATATTTTCTAGACTACCTGGTACTACCATAACATATTCGTATATAATATTAGTTTCATACATTATATACATTTTTGTAGAATCATATGAAAAAGCAAAATCATCAATATAATCATATATACCTTGATAATAGCTATTGATCTTTCTAACACTTGTCAACGATGCTGGATCAAATGGAGTAGATAAGTCATATTCTTGAAGTTCATGTCTAAAACTACCATAAGATGGTTGATATCCCCATCTGACATACATTTTAGTACCATCCGAATTTAATTTTGCTATTTCTAGTTCTGTCCCGCGATAATGACCTGTTGTTCCAGTTGTACTACCTGTTATCGTTGTGATATCATATGGGGTTGACATATTATGTGCTGTAATACTAGCACCACTAATAGTAATAAGTTTATTACCGCCATCCACAAAGCCTTGCAATCCATTATATGCATTCATTGAAATTTCCCATGTCTTTTTCAATGCAATTGGTGATGCTGTAATATCACCATTAAAGTTTGATGCTGGGCCAGCTACTGGAGTCAATACTACTGGTAGATCGCCATTCATACTATAAAGAGTGAGTCGTTGTTCATTGTCTGGTTGTACAACAACTCTACTACCATCATCTGATATCGCAGTGGCAGTCGCATCTGGGAAACTTGTAGATTTTACATCATTATATGAAATGGTTGATAAATCAAAAGGTGTTGCGAAATCCAATTGATATGTTACATCATCACCTCTGCCATATATACGCATTTTTGTTCCATCATTTGATATATTCATTCTAGTAACTGTGCTGTCCAATGTTCCTACATTAAATGTTACACCAGTCCAATATATATTTTCTAGACTACCTGGTACTACCATAACATATTCGTATATAATATTAGTTTCATACATTATATACATTTTTGTAGAATCATATGAAAAAGCAAAATCATCAATATAATCATATATACCTTGATAATAGCTATTGATCTTTCTAACACTTGTCAACGATGCTGGATCAAATGGAGTAGATAAGTCATATTCTTGAAGTTCATGTCTAAAACTACCATAAGATGGTTGATATCCCCATCTGACATACATTTTAGTACCATCCGAATTTAATTTTGCTATTTCTAGTTCTGTCCCGCGATAATGACCTGTTGTTCCAGTTGTACTACCTGTTATCGTTGTGATATCATATGGGGTTGACATATTATGTGCTGTAATACTAGCACCACTAATAGTAATAAGTTTATTACCGCTATCTACATAACTTTGCAATCCATTATATGCATTCATTGAAATTTCCCATGTCTTTTTCAATGCAATTGGCGATGCTGTAATATCACCATTAAAGTTTGATGCACCAGCTGCTGGAGTCAATACTACTGGTAGATCACCATTCATACTATAAAGAGTGAGTCGTTGTTCATTGTCTGATTGTACAACAACTCTGCTGCCATCGTCTGATATTACAGTGACAGTCGCATCTGGGAAACTTGTAGATTTTACATTATTGTATGAAATGGTTGATAAATCAAAAGGAGTTGATAAATCCAATTGATATGTTACATCATCACCTCTGCCATATATACGCATTTTTGTTCCATCATTTGATATATTCATTCTAGTAACTGTGCTGTCCAATGTTCCTACATTAAATGTTACACCAGTCCAATATATATTTTCTAGACTACCTGGTACTACCATAACATATTCGTATATAATATTAGTTTCATACATTATATACATTTTTGTAGAATCATATGAAAAAGCAAAATCATCAATATAATCATATATACCTTGATAATAGCTATTGATCTTTCTAACACTTGTCAACGATGCTGGATCAAATGGAGTAGATAAGTCATATTCTTGAAGTTCATGTCTAAAACTACCATAAGATGGTTGATATCCCCATCTGACATACATTTTAGTACCATCCGAATTTAATTTTGCTATTTCTAGTTCTGTCCCGCGATAATGACCTGTTGTTCCAGTTGTACTACCTGTTATCGTTGTGATATCATATGGGGTTGACATATTATGTGCTGTAATACTAGCACCACTAATAGTAATAAGTTTATTACCGCTATCTACATAACTTTGCAATCCATTATATGCATTCATTGAAATTTCCCATGTCTTTTTCAATGCAATTGGTGATGCTGTAATATCACCATTAAAGTTTGATGCACCAGCTACTGGAGTCAATACTACTGGTAGATCGCCATTCATACTATAAAGAGTGAGTCGTTGTTCATTGTCTGGTTGTACAACAACTCTACTACCATCATCTGATATTGCAGTAGCCGTTGCACCTGGGAAACTTGTAGATTTTACACCATTATATACGGCAGTTGATAAATCATAAGGAGTTGATAAATCCAATTGATATGTTACATCATCACCTCTACCGTATACAAACATTTTTGTTCCATCATTTGATATATCAAGATGTGTTGGTGTGCTGTCCAATGTTCCTGCATTAAATGTTCCACCAGTCAAATATTTTCCACTAATAGAAAATGGTGTATTAAGACGATATTGATATATAATATTAGTGTTACTTAATATATATAATGAAGTTCCATCATATGATAAATCAAAATCATGCAAATATGATCCAGCCCAACCGCTAGTGATCTTTGCAACACTTGTTAGAGATGCTGGATCAAATGGAGTAGATAAGTTATATTCTTGAAGTTCATGTCTAAAACTACCATAAGATGGTTGATATCCCCATCTGAGATACATTTTGGTACCATCCGAATTTAATTTTGCTCTGCCTATGGGTGCGCTGCGTTGATGACTTGCTGATCCAGATGTAGTACCTGTTATCGTTGTGATATCATATGGGGTTGACATATTATGTGCTGTAATAGTAGTACCACTAGTAGTAATAAGTTTATTACCGCCATTCACAAAGCCTTGCAATCCATTATATCCATCCATTGGAATTTCCCATGTCTTTTTTAATGCAATTGGCGATACTGTAATATCAATCGAAGATGTTGCCGAAGGAACAACACCCGTACTATATTGATGTAACTCACCATTTGAGCCAGCAATATACATTTTAGAACCATCTGTACTGAAAATTACGTCAGCTGGACTACCTTCCTCATTGCTCACACCAAAGCTAACATTGTCGTATGTCGCAGTACTTATATCAAAAGCACTGGTCAAGCTGAATTGCTGAACCGTGTCCAGGTTGTTACCAACCATATACATCTTAGTTCCGTCAGGGTTAAACTCTATACTAAAAGGAGATTGTTCAATAGAATCGACATTAATGGAAATACTATTGTATGACGCTGTGCTTACATCAAAACCGGTGGATAGTGTGTATTGAAATATATCTTTAGTGCCAAACCCAACAACATACATCTTAGTACCATCAATGTTGAAAGTTATGTCACTAGCAAGACTAGCCTGACTAGATATACCAAAGAAGACATTACTGTATGCAATTGTGCTTAAATCATAAGCAGTAGACAAACCATATTGATATACTTTGCCGTCACTGAACCCAACAATATACAACTTAGTGCCATCATCATTGAAATCAAATCCATAAGTAGAAGATTCTTGTGCAGATGAATCAAAGCTAACATTATTGTATGTGGATGTACTTAGATCGAAGGCAGTGGAAAGATCATACTCGTATATAACACCTGAAGAGTCCAGCATATACATCTTAGTGCCATTATCGTTGAATTTCATACCAGTAGGATAGTTGCTCTGGGAAACTACACTAAGAGTAATATTGTCATATGACACCAGAGACATATCAGCAGTCCAACCTGCTGTTGCGGTAGGTGCCGTGTGACCCATATCCGGTACATCATTGGCATCAAAATAATATGTACGATACGTATCATCATTTCCTCTGAATACTATGTTATCTCCCGCTTGTGAAACGAATGCTTTTGTATGTGTTTCGTTTAAATTATCAATTCCATAGTCATTATTATATGTCGTAGTAGATATATCATTTGGAGTTCCCATAATATACTGATGAAGTTCTTCTATACCTAAACTATTTTCTCCATATACGTTAAAT
>Ga0206129_10000085_pt1 | contig 153385 bp, 118 predicted proteins | sample Helgoland_Spring_8_FD_148616 | JGI IMG/M metagenome (GOLD analysis project Ga0206129, IMG submission 148616) | Pelagic subsurface seawater microbial communities from Kabeltonne, Helgoland, North Sea - Helgoland_Spring_Bloom_20160502_2 | ecosystem: Environmental > Aquatic > Marine > Epipelagic...
ACTTTGTCGTTGAAATCAATGGCGGCTTTAAGCCGATTTTTGTGGGAATAGCCAGTTCTGACACGCGATCAGCAGTGCAACGAATAGCGTCCATGCATCTTGAAGGTACAATGGGAGTCTATTGTGCGGCATCCAATCCCGTAGCTTCCTCTCAATCAGGTCATATTGGACATTTTCGCTCCATAGCAGAAGCATCTAAGAAGCCCATTTTGATCCAAAGTCCTGGGACCAAGTCAGGCCACTCTATGACTGCAGAAACGATTCTCACACTTGCCAAAGAACCCAATGTGGCAGGAGTGATTGAATGTTCAGGTGATGTTGCATTGAATGGTGAACTGCTCCGAAATCGGCCTGTTAATTTCTCGGTTGTGTGCGGAAGAGATGTCATGGCCTTGCCGCTGCTCGCGTTAGGAGTCGACGGAGCCGTTACTAGTTTGGGAAACGCCTTTTGTAAATCCTGGGGAGCCATGACCCACCAGATGCTTTTTGGATCAGTGAACGAAGCTCGTGTTACGCACCATGCGTTCGCACCATTGATGCGCATCTTAGAAGTGGAAGGAGAGCCGACTGGAATCAAAACGATTTTGGCACATTTAAGCCTCTGCGATGCACGGGTCAGGCTACCGAACACCCCTGTGACTGAAAGCACGAAGCTGGCCCTTTATAGAGCAATTGCAGAACTGCCTCAGGAAGCTTTGGTCAGACAAGAAGCTCTTTCCTAGGGTCTAAATGACTGCTGTAGCGAGTCGTCCAATAACCGTCTCCACCTTTTGAATGATGGCCTCTGGTGTCAGCCCATACTTCTCCATCAATTGAGCAGGAGTGCCACTTTCTCCAAATGAATCATTGACCGCAACCTGCTCCATAGGAACCGGGTAGTGCTCCGCGAGTAACTGAGCGACTTGGGCCCCCAATCCTCCAAGACGTTGGTGTTCCTCAGCCGTTACCATACATCCTGTGCGGGATACAGACTCCAGCAAGGTCCTGCCATCTAGTGGCTTGATGGTATGAACGTTGATGACCTCGGCTCGAATTCCTCTGCTCTCTAACGCCATGGCTGCCACCATAGCTTCCCAAACCAAGTGTCCTGTAGCCGCAATGGTTACATCATTCCCCTCTGTCAACTTCTGTGCTTTACCGATTTCAAATGGGACGTCCGAACGTAAAAACATAGGAACTGCAGGACGACCAAACCGAAGGTATACTGGACCTTTATGATTGGCAATGGCCTCAGTTGCTAATTTCGTTTGGGCATAGTCTGCGGGACAAATGACGGTCATGTTGGGCAACATGGTCATCATCCCCATGTCTTCAAGAATTTGATGTGTGGCACCATCTTCTCCAAGCGTCAAACCTGCATGAGAAGCACAAATCTTGACGTTCTTCTCCGAATATGCGATGGACTGTCGAATTTGATCGTAAACCCGGCCGGTCGAGAAATTAGCGAACGTCCCTGTAAATGGAATCTTTCCGCCAATGGTCATGCCCGCAGCCAAACCCATCATGTTCGCTTCTGCAATTCCGACTTGATAGAATCGATCAGGAAATGCCTTTTGAAAATCGCCCATCTTCAATGAGCCCGTCAGGTCTGCGCACAATGCAACAACGTGTTCATTGTGCTTGCCTGCTTCGAGAAGCCCCGCACCGAAGCCACTTCGAGTGTCCTTCTTTTCACTGGGTTCGGTGGTGAGGATGTAGCGTGAATTAACCATGGATGGATAGATGATGAGTTTTTCCCGAAACGATCGAGAATTGCTTGGTAACTGTATATTCAGAAGAGTTTGCTGATCGCGCACGGAACAATAACGTGTATTTTCCAGGCTGTAGAATCAGCCTTCCCGAAGGATTGCCTACGTCAAATTTATAAACGACTTCTCCATTTGCTGAGAGAATGGTGCCATATCCGGCTGCCGAAGCATCCAGTTGAAGATGTCCTGGCTGAGGAATAATCACCGGTGCAATTTGTCCATTCCGAACAACAACATTCCGAATCCACGTCGGAGGCGCTGTGGGAAAATACACGTCATATGTTCCCGTAAGAAACTTCACTGCCGCATTGATCTCAAAAGAATGCACCGGAATTTGAGACTTCGATTCGGACACCAGGACATGAAGGTCGCCGTATTCATTTCTTTCATTGCGGGCAAATTCAGCCCGAATAGTGCCCTGCTCAACACCCTCAAAAACCAACGAATTGTGACTTCGTGCATTGAAACGTATGGAGTCACGAACAAGAGGAGGGAGCGTATGAATGGTGACATCATACGTGGGTACAGGATCGATGTGCAGGGTGTCCGGAACCATGTTTTGGTTCAAGGTGTGGATGAATTGCTGCATCACCTCACCTGAATGACGGTCTCGCAAAGTGACCGCAACATTGGATTCATGCGCCCCTGACGGGTCCAACAAGTCAATCTCATACGTTGTGTCATGCATTGCCTGTTCAATGACAATATCAAGCACCTCTCGAAACGTTTCTGAATCTGTTGCATCAAAGAAATTTCCAACGCATCGAAACGTTTCTTTGAATTGCTCTTCGAGACCGATCCCGATGATGAATGGTTTGACTATGATTCCACGTGCCTGAAGCATGGTCGAAACGGCGCAAGGGTCTTCATCACAGGCCTCAATGCCATCGGTAATGAGCACAATCACCTTGCGGCCATCTCCTGGTTTGAAGTCTTCAGCTGCCCGTTCCAAAGACCGAGCAATGGGAGTTGTGCCGCGTGCTTGTATCCGGGACAAGGCGCGCTTAACCACCAAATTATTCCCCGTTGAAAAAGGAACAACCAACTCGGTGTCATCACAATCCTGCTCACCGTGGATGAATTTTGTTTGGTGTCCATAGACACGCAAGCCCAATTGCAATCCAGGAACACCGTATAGCTCGTCCAGCGATTCTGAAAGAAGTCGTGTAGCTACTGTGATTTTTCGGTTGCCCTCCCAAAAGGCGTTCATGCTATTGGAAGCGTCAAAAACAAACAGAATCTGTGTGTCGTCCTCGATTGCCTCCTGCGCCCTAAGAGGCGAGGAAGAAAACAGTCCCACGATAAGGAGGGACGTTGCGAGGTATCGACTCAAATTGATCATGGAAGTCTAGAGACAGTTCTGTTGAGGACTAAAGCGAATCAATAGTCACCCAATGTTTGCTCCAACTGACTCAATGCAGATTCTAGTTGGGCATCATTGGGTGCAATACCATGCCATTTGTGCGTTCCTTCCATGAAATCAACACCTTTCCCCATGCTCGTTGTCATCAAGACAACTGTGGGCTTCCCACTACCCCGATTTGCTTTTCCAGAAACAACGGCTTCTCTTAAAGAATCCATGTTGTGCCCGTCACATGTGAGAACATGCCAACCAAAGGCACTCCATTTGCCAGCCAAATCGCCCAAACTCATCACATCCTCGGTTGAGCCGTCGATTTGTTGTCCATTGCAATCCACAAAGCTGATAATATTGTCAATCCCCTTGTGAGCGGCATACATCGCTGCTTCCCAAATTTGTCCCTCCTGCAATTCACCGTCGCCGTGAAGGGTAAATACAGTGCGGTCGTCACCGTTCAATAGTTTGGATTGGGCGGCCCCCAAAGCAACACTGAGCCCTTGTCCAAGGGATCCAGATGCAATACGGATTCCTGGAAGCCCCTCTTCAGTAGCGGGGTGTCCTTGCAATCGAGAGTTTAATTTTCGAAATGTTGCCAATTCCTCAATAGGAAAAAAGCCGCGTCGGGCCAGTACACTATACCAAACCGGGCTGATGTGACCGTTGGACAGAAAAAACAAGTCTTCATCTTTTCCATCCATACTGAACAGCGCCGGGTCCAACTGCATGGCTTCAAAATAGAGCAGGGTGATCAAGTCAGCACATCCTAAACTTCCACCTGGATGACCTGATGAAGCGCCATGAACCATTCGAACGATGTCCCTTCGGACCTGAGAAGCAACAGAAGATAAATCAGTGGAAACCATGCGTGTTTATTTTGAAAAAAGCCCAGAGCGAAATTACCTCTTGATCTTTCGGAACGCGAGATATTGTGAACAAAGTGTTCAGAAGCAATTTTGTCTTCTGAGGCTTATCTTCGCGCACGTCTTTAAATAAGATTTTACATGGCACTCAAATGCGGTATTGTCGGTCTGCCCAACGTTGGCAAATCAACCCTTTTCAATTGTCTTTCGAATGCAAAGGCACAAAGTGCCAACTTTCCGTTCTGCACGATCGAACCGAACATTGGCGTAATCACGGTTCCTGATCCCCGTTTGGAAACGTTGGCTCGCATCGTCGAGCCTCAAAATGTTGTTCCCACTACCGTCGAAATCGTGGACATCGCCGGGTTGGTGAAGGGGGCGAGCAAGGGGGAGGGACTCGGAAATAAATTTCTAGGGAACATTCGAGAAACCGATGCGATTTTGCACGTTTTACGTTGTTTCGAAGATGGCAACGTCGTTCATGTGGACGGCAGTGTAGATCCCATTCGAGATAAGGAGGTCATTGATATGGAGCTCCAGCTCAAGGATCTGGAAACCGTAGAGAGTCGGGCCACAAAAATCAAAAAAATCGCTGCAACAGGGGACAAAGAAGCCACCAAAGCGTACGCATTCTACGAACGCGTACAAACCACCTTATCCGCAGGTGAATCTGCTCGTTCCATGGAGTTGGAAGAGCACGAAGTGCCGATGATGAAGGAATTGCAGTTGCTCACAGCAAAACCCGTTCTGTACGTTTGCAACGTAGAAGAGACCGCTGTTGTCAATGGAAACAATCACGTTGAAAGCGTAAAGACTGCTGCTGCTGCGGAAGGTGCAACGGTCATGATCATAGGTGCTGCCATTGAAGCTGACATTGCTGAATTGGAAGACCCAGAAGAACGCACGTTGTTTCTAGAAGATCTAGGATTGAATGAACCGGGGGTAGCTCAGCTCATTCGAAAAGCCTATGACTTGCTTCAACTGCAAACTTACTTCACCGCTGGAGTCAAAGAAGTTCGGGCATGGACCTTCCCTATGGGAGCGACGGCTCCTCAAGCAGCAGGAGTCATCCACACCGATTTCCAAAAAGGGTTTATCCGAGCAGAAGTTATGGCCTATGATGATTTTTTATCCTTCGGTTCGGAAGCAGCTGTTAAGGAAGCTGGTAAGCTATCGATTGAAGGCAAGGAATACATCGTACGTGACGGAGACATCATGCACTTTCGATTCAATGTATAAATCGGCATACTCCAGTCTTGTATTCATTGGGATTGCTCTGATATGGGGATGCAATACCCCAAACGAAACCGCACAAGAGGTGGTAAGCGTCACCCCACACCAGTGGCCTGGCGAAATCACCGAACGCATGCAAACGCAAGAGGATGCCTGGAATCAAGGGGACATTCCTTCCTTTATGAACGGTGCCTATTGGGCGGATGATTCGATGTTGTTTATTGGGAAATCTGGAATGACATGGGGCTTTGACGCCACATTGCAGAACTACATCAAAAGCTACCCGAATCCTGAGGCTATGGGCATCTTGACCTTTGAAAACAAGCATTGGAGAGCGCTCGGTTCAGACCATGGTATGCTCGTAGGGCACTGGCTTTTGACACGTGGAGATTCTTTGGAGGACCTTGCGGGTTCTTACAGCCTGATTTGGGAGCGAATCGCAGGTGAATGGCTGATCATCGCAGACCATTCAAGTTGAACAAATCATGAGCCTCTTATTCGGCGTCATTGTTCTAACCATTGGTATCTCATGGTGGGTCCAGGACCGTCCACTTCTTAAGGCAAAATTGCTATTGAGGCCATTTGATGTCATTCACAAAGGCCAATGGTATCGTTTGATCTCTCACGGCTTCATTCATGCCGATTTCACGCACCTCGCATTCAATATGTTTGTCTTGTGGCAATTCGGAACTTCCGTCGAATATCAAATGCAACAGGCTTGGTCCGGTTCATCTCTTATTGCCAGTCTAGAACCGTCCTTTTTAGTTCTCTACTTCGGCGGCATGTTGGCTGCAGGATTGCCTTCGTTATGGAAACAACGTGACAATCCGAACTATGCGAGCCTTGGCGCAAGTGGGGGTGTTAGCGCTGTTATGATGGCCTATATCCTTCTATTTCCAACGAATAAGCTTCTGTTATTCTTCGTCATCCCGATGCCCGCATTTGTCGCAGGGATTCTTTTCTTCGCTTACGAGCGTTACATGAATAAAAGAGGCGCTACAGGCATCGCACACGATGCCCATTTAATGGGAGCGATCTTCGGTGTCGTCTATGTCCTTCTTCTAGATGCTGACACGCTCCCCAGAATGATCCGTGCGTTTAGCCTGCTTTTTTAAGAAGCACTGCCGTCTTTTGCCGGGATAATACGAAAGAGGTCTTCATCCGGTCTTTTCATGAAATAACGCTCTCTAGCGAATCGCTCCAGTTTCAAAGGGTCCGATGACAGGTCATTTAAATCCAAACGCATGGCCTCAATGCGCTCCTCAAAATGCTTGACCTCCTTGTTATACGCATTGAGTTGCCGTTGACTCTTCATCAAAAAGAAGAGGTCAATATCACTGATAAAGCTGACCCATAACAATCCGAAGAGTCCCGTAATGAAATAGCGGTTCTGCACGTAAAGCCAGACGGATGAACTGGAATTAAGCTTCCGTTTCATCTGCAGGCGCGTCTTCTGTATCGATCTGACTGTCAGGGACGCTATTGACCTCCGAATCCAAGGCTTCTGCGGTACCTGCGGGAAGCTTCAAGAAGCCTCCTTTCATCACCTCAATGGTCAATATCGTATCGTCCTTCTTGTAAGTCGCCATCAGCAGATCACCTTCCTGAATTTGAGCATTGATGATCTCTTCAGCAAAAGGATCTTCCAAATACTTCTGAATGGCTCGCTTCAACGGTCTTGCGCCAAACTTCTCGTCGTATCCCTGCTCCACCAAGAAATCCTTGGCTAACTCAGTTACTTCAATTCCATATCCAAGCGCATGAACTCGCTTTATGAGAGACTCCAATTCAAGGTCAATGATTTCGTGGATATGCTCACGAAGCAAACTCTTGAACAGAACGACATCATCAATACGATTCAAGAATTCAGGACTGAAGGCGCGTTTCAAAGCAGTTTGAATCACAGAATCACGGTTGGCGTGTTCATTGTCTACCCTTGCTGTCGTACCAAAGCCAACGCCCGTTCCGAATTCAGCCAATTGACGGGCTCCAATATTGGATGTCATGATGATCACCGTATTTCGGAAATCAATCTTTCGTCCGAGACTATCTGTCATTTGACCGTCGTCCAACGCTTGTAATAAGAGATTGAAAACATCCGGGTGGGCCTTTTCAATTTCATCCAACAGGACAATGGAGTAGGGGTGTCGTCTGACTTTTTCGGTCAGTTGACCACCTTCCTCATAACCGACGTATCCCGGAGGTGCTCCAACCAGACGGGAAATAGAAAACTTCTCCATGTACTCAGACATGTCGATTCGAATCAGCGACTCATCAGAATCAAACATAAACTTGGACAACACTTTCGCTAACTGAGTTTTTCCTACTCCGGTAGGGCCAAGAAAAATAAACGAGCCAATGGGCTTATTGGGATCCTTCAATCCAGCACGGTTACGCTTGATTGCGCGAGAGACGCGTAAAATCGCATCCTCTTGTCCAACAACTTTCCCCTGCAAATCATCCGTCATTCTGGCAAGGCGACCTGATTCCTTTTCTGCGATTCGATGAACAGGAATTCCCGTCATCATGCCAACCACATCACCGACATGGTCGACTGTTACAGTAACGCGCTTGTTTTTACTGTCTTCCTCCCATTGCTTTTTTGCTTTTTCAAGCGAATCGTTCAAAGTGCGTTCCGTATCGCGTAAACGCGCTGCCTCTTCATAACGTTGACTGCGCACAACGCGTACCTTCTCTTCTTTAATCGCTTCAATTTCGGCTTCAATCTTCAAGATCTCTTCGGGCACGTGAATGTTATTCAGGTGGACCTTGGAACCTACTTCATCCATCGCATCAATCGCCTTGTCAGGCAAATGGCGGTCCGTAATATACCGTGCTGTTAAATTCACACACGCTAAAATGGCCTCGTCGGTATATGTGACACTGTGGTGCTCCTCGTACTTGTCCTTGATATTGTTCAAGATTTGTACGGTCTCATCGATGGAGGTCGGCTCAACAAGCACTTTCTGGAAGCGCCGTTCCAATGCTCCGTCCTTTTCGATGTGCTGCCGGTATTCATCCAATGTTGTCGCACCAATGCATTGAATTTCGCCTCTTGCTAAAGCGGGCTTAAACATGTTGGAAGCATCCAAAGAGCCACTCGCTCCGCCTGCTCCTACGATGGTGTGAATTTCATCAATGAAGAGAATCACATCGGGTGATTTCTCCAACTCGTTCATAACCGCCTTCATGCGTTCTTCAAATTGACCGCGGTACTTTGTCCCTGCAACCAAAGAAGCGATGTCCAGGGTTACAATGCGTTTATTGAACAAAACGCGGCTCACCTTCTTTTCGATAATGCGCAATGCGAGTCCCTCTGCGATCGCGCTTTTGCCGACGCCAGGCTCTCCGATAAGAATGGGGTTGTTTTTCTTGCGACGGGATAATATCTGCGAGACCCGCTCAATTTCCTTTTGACGACCAACGATGGCGTCCAAACGACCTTCTTCAGCCATTTTGGTTAAATCTCTTCCGAAATTGTCCAAAACAGGCGTTTTGCTTTTTGGGTCAGCCTTTCTCGTCGAAGCTCCTCCCATGCCTTCACCGCCCATCTCATTGGAGCCATCATCTGAGAACTCGGGGCTCTCAGCGCGAGGAGTTGAAGTCGCGCCACCTTCTTCTTGGATAATGCTCTCGTATTCTTCCTTCGCTACATCGTAATCGATGTTAAAGGCACTGAGTGCCTTCGTAGCTACATTGTCTTCATCCTTGAGGATGCTCAACAACAAATGCTCCGTTCCAATCAAACTCGATTTGAAAATCTTTGCTTCGAGGTATGTGATCTTCAAGATCTTCTCAGCCTGCTTGATCAAAGGGATGTTGCCCGCACCTACTGACTTGCCTGCTGTTGGACGAATGCTGCTCTCCACCACTTTACGCAGTTTCTGCAAATCCACGTTCAGCCCTTCTAGGATACGAACAGCAGTTCCTTCACCTTCACGTATGATTCCAAGCAGCAAATGCTCAACGCCAATGTAATTGTGTCCTAGGCGCAAAGCCTCTTCTCGACTGTACGTAATGACATCCTTCACTCTCGGGGAAAATTTTGCGTCCATGCTATTCTTGTTCTAGGATCTTTCAAGATTATGACTCAACACGAGGGGACTAGAAAGCAACAATTGAATTGCTGTAAACCTTCATGTCGACCGCTTGGCTAAAACTACAACTCGACCTGTGCAAACATCTTGCCAACCTGAGGGTTTATTCACATCTCATTGGGGAGATTTGTGAGTAATTGCAAGCCCTTTTTCAGCGCCTCCAAGGGTTATGAACGTATTTTCGTTGTCGACTTAAACATCATGTTCTATGGTGTTTCTAACAAGCTGACACGATGGCAGAAGGAGAGAAGATCATACAGATCAACATAGCTGATGAAATGAAATCAGCCTATATCGATTATTCGATGTCGGTCATTGTATCCCGTGCACTTCCAGACGCACGTGATGGCCTAAAACCTGTGCACCGTCGTGTTCTCTACGGGATGCTTGATTTGGGCGTACTGTCGAATAGAGCCTACAAAAAGAGTGCTAGAATCGTCGGAGAAGTCTTGGGGAAATACCACCCGCACGGCGATAGTTCTGTTTACGACACCATGGTTCGAATGGCCCAACATTGGTCATTGCGTTATCCCATGGTGGACGGGCAAGGTAACTTCGGCTCAATAGACGGAGACAACCCAGCCGCTATGCGTTACACAGAGGCACGCTTGCGCAAAGTTGCCGAAGAGATGCTCGGTGATTTGGAAAAAGAAACGGTTGATTTCAGACCGAACTTTGACGAGAGCCTCCAAGAGCCCACGGTTCTTCCCGCAAAACTTCCCAACCTCCTTGTCAACGGAGCTTCTGGAATTGCCGTTGGTATGGCGACTAACATGCCACCGCACAACTTGACGGAAGTAATCGATGGTACCATCGCATACATCCAGGACAACGACATCACAATCGAGGGATTGATGGAGTATGTCAAAGCTCCTGACTTCCCAACCGGCGGCATCATTCACGGTGTAGAAGGAGTGAATGAGGCATTCCATACAGGACGAGGGCGCATTGTTGTTCGCGGAAAGGCCCGCATCGAGGAAACCAAGTCTGGGCGCGAAGTGATCATCGTAGAGGAAATCCCTTACATGGTCAACAAAGCAGAAATGGTCCGCAAAACGGCCGAATTGGTCAACGACAAACGCATCGAGGGTATCTCTGAAATTCGAGATGAGTCGGATCGAAAGGGCATGCGGGTGGTTTATGAGATCAAACGTGACGCTATGGCGACTGTGGTCTTAAATAAGCTCTACAAATATACCGCGCTACAAAGCTCATTCTCAGTCAATAACATCTGTTTGGTGCACGGGCGACCGCAGCTATTGAATTTGAAAGGGCTTATTTCAAACTTCGTTGATCACCGTCACGACGTGGTCACACGTCGAACACAGTTTGAGTTGCGTAAAGCACAGGAGCGGGCGCACATTTTGCAAGGCCTTATTATTGCTCTTGAGAACCTCGATGAGGTCATTAAGCTCATTCGCGCCAGTGCGAATCCCGAAGAAGCTCGAAACGGGCTGATGGAGCGATTTGAATTGTCAGAGTTGCAAGCGAGAGCCATTTTGGACATGCGTTTGCAGAAACTCACCGGGCTCGAGCGAGATAAATTACGCGCAGAGTTTGACGAGTTGATGGCTACCATTGCCGATCTCGAGGATATTCTTGCACGTTTTGAACGTCGCATGGAGATCATCACCGCCGAGTTGATCGATATCAAGGAACGCTTTGGTGATGACCGTAGAAGCCTCATTGAATTCAGCAGTGCCGATGTGAGCATGGAGGACTTAATTGCCGATGAACAAGTCGTCATCAGCATCAGCCATGCAGGATACATCAAGCGAACACGCCTCTCGGATTACCGATCCCAAAGCAGGGGAGGCGTAGGTTCTAAAGGTGCTACGACCCGGGATGCGGACTTCGTCGAGCACATATTTACAGCAACGAATCACAATTGGTTATTGATCTTCACGGCCAATGGAAAATGCTTCTGGATGCGAATCTATGAGGTTCCTGAGGGGTCGAAAGTATCGAAGGGCCGTGCCATCCAAAATTTGATTCACATCGAGTCAGATGACAAAGTACTTGCCTACATTCCGGTATCTAATTTGAAGGATCCTGAATACGTGAAGGACAACTTTGTTGTTTTGGCAACGCGTCAAGGATTGATCAAAAAGACCACTTTGGAAGCCTATTCTCGTCCTCGGACCAATGGAATTAACGCCATTACCATTCGAGAAGGTGATGAGTTGCTGACTGCGCGATTGACCAATGGAGACAATGAGATTATCATTGGATTAAAATCTGGTAAGGCCATACGTTTCCACGAAAGCAAGACCAGAGCAGTTGGAAGAACCGCAATGGGTGTCAAAGGAGTGACTTTGGGAGGACCTAATGATGAAGTCATCGGAATGGTTTGCGTGCGGTCTGCCGATTCAGACATCTTGGTAGTTTCCTCAAAAGGATATGGAAAACGATCAGCAGTTGAAGACTACCGCATCACCAATAGAGGAGGGAAGGGTGTGAAGACCATCAGTGTCACTGAAAAGACCGGTGAATTGATCAGCATCCTCAACGTTACCGACGAAGAGGACTTGATGATCATCAACAAGTCTGGAATTACGATTCGAACAGGGGTCGAAGAATTGCGTGTCATGGGCCGCGCAACCCAAGGTGTTCGACTGATTTCACTCAGAGGAAATGACCAGATCGCTTCTGTATGTCGTGTGCCCAAGAGCGAAGAAGAAGAAGAAGAAGGATTGGATGAAGGCGCTGATGGAACTGTTCCAGATGCGTCAGCTGAAAATCAAGCTCCACCAGAAACATCTGAAGATTAAATAAACTTTGGCATTGTTTTGGATTACCCATTCAAACATTACCAAAGCCTGCAAGTAAAATCATTCGATTCATGAAGAACGTAATCACTTTTTTATTTCTACTCTCAGCCGGCACCATGCTCGGACAAAAGCAGGTTGTATCTGCTTTCAATGCCAACAAAACAGGGGATTTCGCATCCGCTGCTAGCTACATTGATGAGGCTATCACTATCGAAAAAGCTGCACTTAAAAACAAAACGTGGCGCTATCGTGGAGAGATCTACTTGAATATTGCGCAAGACAGTGCATTGTCATTGGCCTATCCTCAAGCGCTTTGGACTGCACGCGATTCATATAAAAAGGCGCAAGAGCTTGATGTGAAAGAATCGTACAAACGCGAAATCATCATCGGTCTCGGCTTGGTTCAAACCACAGCTGGCAATCAAGGCATTTCAGATTACTCTCTTGAGTCATTTGGACCTGCGGCACGCAAGTTTGACTTGAGTGCAGAAGTGGCAGGAATGTTTGATGTGCTTGACACCATGGCCATATTCAATGCGGCTTTGTGCTATGAGAAATCGAATGAAATTGACATCGCAGTAGCGCGGTATAAAACATGCGGTGCGAGTGGATATCAAGTCCCAAATGTCTATTTATTTGCTGCGAACATATTACGTGAAGCCGGTCGCACAGAGGATGCTCTTAAAGAGTTGCAAGCTGCACGTGTTCAGTTTCCACGGGAGCAAAGCTTGATCATTGAGGAACTCAACATCTATTTGGAAGCCGAAGATTACGAGCGAGCAGAGAACAATTTGAAATTGGCTGCTGAAGGCGATCCCAACAATGAAATCCTATGGTTTAGCTTGGGAAGTGTCTATGACAACCTCGATAAAACCGAAATGGCTGCTGAGGCTTATTTAAAGGCAATTTCCATCAAAGGAGATTACTTTGATGCCAATTACAACTTGGGCGCGATGTACTTCAATCAGGCTGTTGAAGGAATCAACGCTGCGAACGATATGTGGAAACCTCGCATGTCAAAAGCGGAAACAGCAGAACAGTTGTCCATTGAAGAGCTCGCCAAGGCTAAGTTTTTATCCGGCCGACCTTATTTGGAAGCCGCACACGCTGCCAATACAGAAGACCTCGATACAATACGTTCATTGCGTGATATTTACGCGCGAACAGGACAAGATGATTTGATGTTGAAGATGACCGAATTACTCAAATAGACCGCGGTTTTCTTCACGGCAATAGAAAAGGGAGCTCGTCGCTCCTTTTTTTACGGATCTCTAATCTATTTAACATAATATTAATTATCACTCAATAGAAGCCAAAGGAAACGAGATGGCATAACAACTAATGCGTAAATTCATGGCATGGCATCATCTATCCTCAGATCCGTAGCGGTCGTCATAACGTTAGTTACATCCGCTCAAATACAGTCCCAGACGGCTGTACTTTACGACTTTACGTTCGATGTCACTCCAGCTTTAAGGCAAGAACTCCCAAAGTATGACGGAGCTGGCCGAGCTAAAGGCAACTATGTACGTGGTGAATGGGTTCCAGAAACCACACGGGAAACATTGAATTCCCGCTACGTGGAATCGATATGTGAAACGTTGACAGCCGCTTTGATTGACGTTTATGGGTATGAAGACGTTCACATTATGTATCCTGGCGCATTGTCCATGACAGTTCATCCAAGTCGTATGGATGGCTTTCCAAAGGCCAGCTTGAAAAAAGCAATCAAACGAAATCCTTCAGACACATACATTCAATGCGAGATCGCGTTAAAAGGACGTTCAAGCGGCACACTTGTCGTCATGAACAAGCAACGCGAAGCTTCATTGAAAGTGAATGCTGAAATAACGCTAACGGCTTTCCGACAAGACGGCACCATCGAAGATTTAAAATCCATCAAGATCAATGATCTTATGTCCGCATTTGACGAAAATCGGGTTGTTCGCCTAGAGGATGAATTCACTCGTGTATTGGGCGCTGGATATTTAAGCCAATCAGATATGGAACGCTTGTTTTTAGCTAGTTTACAAAGTCTGCTGCGTTAAGTGAGGCAGTGGCATCGCGTGTTACAAGGACATTCCCTCAATCTTTTATGCGATTGATCGCTAACAAGCGCAACATCCATTTGGGCAAAGGCTTTTCCTGGGCGCGTTTTCGAACATCGACGAACCATCCGATTTTCTTCACGATTGGAATCTTATGGGTTTCTACAAATTCTATCAATGTTCCATCCGGATCCTCGATATAACTGAATTGACCACTTGCTTCACCCATGTCAAAGCTATTGCTGCTATCCACCGTAAAGGGATACCCCGCAGCTGTCAGCTCCACCTCTAAGTCTTTCATGTTCCGCACATCAAAGCAAAGGTGAATGAACCCGAGATCACCCCAAAACCGATCCGAATAAATCGCTTTTGGCTCACGATCTAAAGCTTGAACCAATTCCAATTCTCCCGAACCGAGCAATTCACTAAATGGGCCCTTTGAGGGCTCTAATCGTTTTAAAATCACCCTGCGATACCGTTCAGAGCCTCCTGGTAAATCGCTCCATTCCTCAAAGATCTTGGTGTCGTCTTGGACAACCCGGTCGTATCCCAACACACCTCCGTACAATTTGATTGCCCGATCGATATCGCTAACGCCGAGCACGGCTCCCCCTACTCCGCCCCCAAAGTTTGTGGGGCCGAACCACTCATTGCTTTCGACCACTTCAAACCAAAAGCCATGCGGGTCATTCATGTAATAGTGTGAAGAACCGTCACTGCGCTGCTTCACTTGTCCCTTTACATCTAGCCCTCGCGCCTTCTGCATTTCCAGCATCTCCTTGGCATCCTGACACTTCACCTTCAATACAAAGACCCCCGTATCTCCCAGTTTTGGGATAAACGAAGCCGGCTGAGGCTTTCTACTTGTGAATTGCCATATTTCGAGCCCACCACCTCCTGCCATGTGCAGTGCCAAAGCAGCATGTCTTGTTTGCACCTCATTTCCGGTATACGATTTCATCAAAGCAGCCTCAGCCTTTTCTTCAAACATTCTGACATCGATACCAAAAGCCTTCCGATACCACGACCAAGCCCGATGAACATCAGGAACGCCTATACCAACTTGCTGAATACCACTGATTAATTTACCCACTATCGCGTTTGATTCGTTCGGAACAATATATATGTAACCCCAAACATAAGGGAAAGGAAAAAATTATCTAAATTTGCAACCTGTTTGGAGGTTTGGCAGAGTTGGTCGATCGCACCGGTCTTGAAAACCGGCGTACCGCAAGGTACCGGGGGTTCGAATCCCTCAGCCTCCGCAAAGTGCGTATTTACGCATAAGAAGCCCAGTTCATTCTGGGCTTTTTTGTTCCTGATGTTTTCCTGATTTTCCTAAGGACCAACTGTTTTTATTTACATTACCGAACAGAAGGACAGGTTGAAACAACGGCTTGAGTCATTCGTCACAGAAACAATCCGCATTGACATCAAAGAAGCACATCGAGGAAGCCCCAGGAGGCTGGCCATTGCTAGGACACGCTTGGGTATTCCGCAAGAATCCAGTGTTATTCTTCCAGCGCAATAGCGCTATCATGGGATCGCTGTATTCGTTCAAAATTTTTGGTCGAACGATTCATGTGATCAACGATCCCAACTTGGTGCATGAGGTGCTTGTAGGAAGTATGAATTCCTATTCTCGGAGAAAATCGTACGCGTTTCTACGCGAATTGTTGGGTGAAGGCTTGATTACTTCCGAAGGGGAACATGGGTTTAAGCTGTCCTCGTTTTTACGGAATGCCAGCCTTGAAAACAACAAAGCCGCCCTTCCATAAGAAAGGCGGCTTTGCTCGAAAATCAATTCTATCAGAGCATTACTCAGAGCAAGGCAATCCGAATGAAGAGAGCAAGATCAACAAGTCGGAAGTTCCAACGATGCTGTCCAAGTTCAAGTCACCCAAGCAAGCTGGTGAGTAATCACACAAGCCGTTGTCATTGACAGCCGATGCGTCATAGTTCGTGGCGCTCGCGTTGGTACAACCACTCGCACTGTTCTCGTTCGCAATCAACAACTGTCCCGCTTCGCTTGAGTTTCCACAAACGTCGGTAGCCGTGTAGATCCGTGTTACGCTGTAGCGTCCGTCATTCAAACGACCGGCATAGTCTACCCACGTGATGCCCTCAACTCCTGTTGCATCCGACGTACTCGTAGAGTAATCGTTGGCAGCCCAGTCAGCAACCGGAGTTGCCAATTCAAGCATACCGGTCATCAAAATGTGAGGAGCTCCGAATTCACCGACACATCCCGCAACTTCATCGAAGTCACAGTTGCCATCGTTGTCACTATCTGTGCAGATTGTTTGATCACAATCATCCCATCCAGCAGGAATATACGTGCATGAGATATTGTTGCTCAATGTCGCTGTAGCGTCATAGTTACAAGCTGATTCAATCGTACAACCAGCACATGATGAGAATTCACAAGAACCATCATTCTCTGTAGAACCCAAAGCATAGTTACATGCTGAAGTAATGGTACAACCATACACCTCTTCCTGGTCACAGACACCGTCTTCGTCATCGTCTACCAAGCAGTTGCCTGAGCAATCCACATAGCTAGAAACAGGGTACGTGCAAGAACCATCGTCATCGGTTGCGCTAGAAGCATAGTTACAAGCATCTCCATCCGTACAACCAGCGACTTCGAATTCATCACACACACCATCACTGTCTGTATCTGTGTTGCACGAACCGGAACAATCATAGCCGGAAACGGCATAGACACAATCCAACAATTGGTTGAGCGTTGCGGTGGAATCGAAGTTGCAAGCAGCCGTATCCATGCATCCTACACATGACACGAAGTCACACCCAGCATTGTCCGTAGCTGTTGCATCATAGTTACATGCTCCGGAGTTCATGCAGCCTTCAACCTCGTTGGCATCACATACTCCGTCACTGTCCGTATCAACACCAGCCCCTCCACAAACACCACATGCGTCCAGAGCGAGGCAAGAGCCATCGTCGTTCGTCGCTGCGTTGTCATAGTTACAAGCACTTGAATCCGTACATCCATTCACCTCGTTAACATCACAAACGCCATCGTTGTCGGTATCACCATCAACAACAGTACCTGATCCGTCGGTAGCACCAGAGCAAGAATCACAACCTGTTGCATAAACACACGAGATCGGTTCGTTCAAAGTCGCCGAGGCGTCGTAGTTACAAGCGGAAGAAACCATACAACCGACACATGACGTAAAGTCACATCCCGCATTCTCAGTGGCAGCACTGTTGTAGTTACAAGCACTACTAATCGTACAACCATCAATCTCATTGGCATCGCAAACACCATCATTGTCGGTGTCCACTCCTGTCCCTCCACAAACACCGCAAGCATCCAACGTCTGGCATGAGCCATCGTCATCTGTGGCAGCGCTGTTGTAGTTGCAAGCTGAAGCGTCGGAACAACCGGTCACCTCGTCCGTATCACATACACCATCGTTGTCGGCATCGCCGTCAATCACAGTGCCAGTTCCGTCTGAAGCACCAGAACAAGAATCACACCCTGTTGCATAAACACAAGAAATAGGCTCATTCAGCGTGACGCTCGAATCATAATTGCAAGCCGTTACCGTATTGCAACCGACACAAGAAGTCACTTCACACGAACCATCATCCGTCGTAGCCGTAGAATCATAATTGCAAGCTCCAACTGTGGTGCAACCCGAGACCACACACGAGTTATCGTCAATCGTAGAAGTCGCATCATAGTTGTCTGCGTTTACATTGGTACAGCCATAGCATGTGTAATCACAAGGAGCCGAATAGAGATTATCGACGTCGTAATCGCAACCTGCTTCGTTCGTACAACCAATACATGAGCTCCACTCACATGGGCCTTCTTCGTTGTAATTACATGCTGATGGGATAGTGCAGTCCACGATTAAACCAAGTGGAGTTGGGCTACCCATCATATCTCCAGAGCAGGCTGTGCTTCCTCCATTAGCTGGTGAACAATCACTTAACTGAAAATAAACGGCTAGGTCGTTGTAGTTGCAATCAGTACCGATCATACAGCCATATAGCGATTGACAAGAGCCATCATCATCCGTTGCAAGAGGATTGAAGTTTGCAGCTGAAGAGGTTGTGCAACCGCTCACTTCGTTGTCGTTACAAACACCGTCGTTGTCCGTATCGCCGTCAACAATCGTTCCGCTTCCATCCTGCGCACCACTGCACGAGTCACAGCCTGTGGCATATGTGCACGTATCAAGACTGATCGTCGCTGCATCATCATAGTTGCAAGCAGAGTCGACAGTACAACCTGCACACGAAAGGCTTTCACACGCCTCATTCGCTGAGTCATTGTAGTTACACGCTGATGTATCCACACAGTTGTCTGCATCATCACAAATGCCGTCATTGTCTGCGTCAGCCGAACAAGTTCCGCCGCATACGCCCAAAGCATCATTGGTGGCGCAAGAACCATCGTCATCCGTAGCTGCAGAGCTGTAATTACAAGCTGAAGACGATGTGCAACCGACCACCTCGTTAGCGTTACATACACCGTCGTTGTCCGTGTCGCCATCTACAATTGTTCCGCTTCCATCCTGAGCACCACTGCACGAGTCACATCCTGTTGCAAAGTTACATATATCAGAACTGATCGTTGCTGAGTCGTCATAATTACATGCGGTATCTACAGTACAACCTGCACACGAAACGCTTTCACACACTTCGTTCGCTGCGTCATCGTAGTTACAAGCTGCTGTATCAACACAGTTGTCAGCGGCATCGTCGCAGATACCGTCACCGTCCGCATCAGCTGAACATGACCCACCGCATACGCCCAAAGCATCGTTGGTAGCACAAGAACCATCGTCATCCGTCGCAGCGGAATTGTAGTTACAAGCTGAAGAAGTTGTGCAACCGGCCACTTCGTTAGCGTTACATACTCCATCGTTGTCCGTGTCGCCGTCTACAACCGTTCCGGTTCCATCAGTGGCACCACTGCAAGAATCACAGCCTGCAGCGTAGACACAAGAACTCAGATCAGAAATGGACTTCGAATCATCGTAATTACAAGCGTTTACAACGGTGCAACCAGCGCAAGAAGCTGTTTCACAAGATCCGTCGTCATCCGTAGCAGATGAATCATAATTGCAAGCAGAAGAAGAAGTACATCCGTCGACTTCCAACTCATCACATATCCCGTCTCCATCAGCATCGTTCAAGCAATCACCTGCACAATCGTAATGCGTTGCTGGGTAAGTGCAACTCCCAGCGTCAGTCGCTGCTGCGTTGTAGTTGCAACCGGTGTTGTCCTGGCAGCCGACCACTTCATCCTCATCACAAACGTCATCACCGTCTGCATCATTTAAGCAGGCTCCCGCACAATCGAAGTGAGAAGCTCCATACAAGTCCAGTGGATAATCGCAGCTTTCCGTGTCTTCAATTGTTGCTTCACTGTTGTAGTTGCAAGCATCTTCAACCGTGCAGCCTGAGCATGAAGTGTATTCACATCCCTCGTTTGTGGTCGCTGCACAATCATAATTGCATGCCGCGGCATTTGCACAACCCACGACTTCGTTGTCGTCATATACATTGTTACCATTGGCATCAGCTACAGCATCACCACCTGAAGTAGTCGTTGATTGAACATAGACCGTGATCTCATTCCATAATTTTTGATTGCCACAATTATCCAAAACTTGAATAGCAAATGTGTAGTACCCCTCTATGGTAGCATCGAAGCCAGTTCCTGCAGGGTTCAATGCCGCAATCTCAGAAGATCCCATATTGGTGTTGATACCAAATGACGAGAAACTGGATGCCGCAGTCAACGGATTGCCATCAAAGGCAGAACCGATGTTAATCGAATACATGTCCTCTAAAGTGTAATCGAAGCATGGATCAAAGTCGATGTGCATAATCACGTCTACGCTATCAAATGCGCCTGCATCCAAACCGGCGTACATCAAAATGTTCCAATTTGATTCTGGACCAGTTCCTACTGAACCGTTCTGACTGGCTAGAGAGTATCCTGGTTCTACAAGATACGTATTACCGTCAGCTGAGACATTGTCATTCGGCGCCGTGGTGTTCCGTGCCTTCACACCTAAAAACGTGTGAACATCAGCATTGGACCAAATGGCCAAGTTGTTATCAGAAATCCCTGTACCGAGAGACCAATACGATGAGTTGTTCAGGCCATCAAGGAAATCTGAACCCGCGAAATAGTCAGATTCAGTTTGCTGTGCGCCAAAGCCTGTGTAGGACACAGGTGAAGGTTCATTACAGATTTGACCCCACAAGAGTGTAGGGGCAAGGAACAGGAGGAAAGTGATAGCACGCATGATGTGATGTGATAATTCTTAATAAAGATACGAAACTTTTACGATGAATGTTCGAAAAAAGGTGCCGAGAGTGAAATTAATCTACACCAACTGCGCTTTTGGCTCGTCAAAAACTGACTAAATCATTGATTTTAAACATCAAAACAACCGGATATCAGCACCCTAGACAATCAAAAACGGACAATTTTGTGATTCAATAGCTTGTACACATTACATTTGTGCCCTTAAGTCCATCTATTGTGAATATTTTTGTAGGAAATTTAGCTTGGGGCGTCGACGACGTTGCCTTGCGTGAAGCGTTTGAAGCACATGGTGTTGTTGAACGCGCTAAAGTTGTCCATGACCGCGAAACTGGCCGAAGCCGGGGTTTTGGATTTGTAGAAATGCCTAACCATGAGGAAGCTACTGCAGCTCTCGAAAACATGGAAGGAAAAGATTTGATGGGTCGAGAGATTCGTTGCAATGAAAGCGAAGCACGGGAACGTCGCTGATCTTTGATTGATATAATTGAAAAAGGGAGCTTAGGCTCCCTTTTTTTGTGCCCAATAAATCAATAAAACGAAATGAAAATACTTAATACGCGCGATTAACTGCTTCCAAAGACTCCCCCTCAGTCCTCGCAAGCGATTCCAAAGACACTCAACAGCAACAACAAATCCGGAGTTCCTCGGACGCCATCAAAATCGAGATCAGCAAAACACCCACTGGAGTTTCCGACCGGGTTATCACAGGAATAGTAACATGTGCCATCGTCAATCGTAGCCTCACTTGAAAAGTTTTCGGCCGTAGCATCCATACATCCAAAGCAGGTCCAAAAACATGAGCCGTCATCAATGCTAGCCACATTGTGAAAATTACAAGCCGTCTCATACGTGCAACCAACAATTTGGAAGGAGCATGAGCCGTCTGATTCAGTAGACAACGGGTCGTAGTTCAAAGCTTCAGGATCCATACAACCAAGTAACTCATCCCCATCACAAACACCATCGTTGTCAGAGTCCAGCAAACAGTTGCCCTCGCAGTCCAATCCGCTCTCTGGATAATCACAGTAGCCAGACTCTGTCGCTAGACTGTCGTAATTGCACGCGGTCCCATCCAGACACCCCACCACCTCGAGTTCATCGCAAATGCCATCGGAATCGGTGTCAAACAGGCAGTTGCCGTTGCAGTCTTGACCGGATTGCGCGAAGACGCAAGATCCGTCGTCATCGCTCGCAGCACTCGTGTAGTTGCAGGCTGTTGGATCCGTGCACCCGTTGACTTCGTCGGAATCACAAATACCATCACTGTCCGAGTCCAGCAAACAGCTGCCCTCGCAGTCCAATCCGCTCTCTGGATAATCACAGTAGCCAGACTCTGTCGCTAGACCGTCGTAATTGCACGCGGTCCCATCCAGACACCCCACCACCTCGAGTTGATCGCAAACGCCATCGAAATCGGTATCAAACAGGCAGTTGCCGTTGCAGTCCTCACCGGATTGCGCGAATGTGCAAGATCCGTCGTCGTCAGTTGCAGCGCTCGTGTAGTTGCAGGCTGTTGAATTCGTGCAACCGTTGACTTCGTCGGAATCACAAACACCATCGCTATCAGAGTCCAGCAAACAGTTGCCCTCACAGTCCAATCCGCTCTCTGGATAATCACAGTAGCCAGATTCCGTAGCCAAGCCTTCGAAATTGCACGCAGCAGCATCCAGACACCCCACCACCTCGAGTTGATCGCAAACGCCGTCGGAATCGGTGTCAAACAGGCAGGATCCCGCACAATCAAAACCTAACAATGGAAATTGACATGATGCATCGTTTTCGGTAGCCTCTTGCATAAAATTGCAAGCACTCGGCTGCACGCAACCCCAAACTTCATCAGCGTCACACACACCATCGCCGTCAGTATCATCGTTGCATGTGCCATTGCAATCATATCCTTCCAGTGCGAAGTAGCAACCAGAGTCGCTGGTGGAGCCCTCACTGTAATTACAGGCATTCAGGTTGTTGCAGAATCCCGAGGGTGCTTCACACGTTCCATTATCAACTTCAGCCACTGGGTCGTAGTTACTCGCCCAAGGATAAGTGCAACCGAGAATATAAGCGACACAATCTCCACTTGAATCAGTAGCAAGGGGATTGTAGTTAGAAGCTTCAGCATCCATACAACCAAGTATCTCCTCCCCGTCACAAACACCATCACTGTCCGAGTCCAGTAAACAGTTGCCCTCACAGTCCAATCCGCTCTCTGGATAATCACAGTAGCCAGACTCTGTCGCTAGACCGTCGTAATTGCACGCGGTCGCATCCAAACATCCCACCACCTCGAGTTGATCGCAAACGCCATCGGAATCCGTGTCAAACAGGCAGTTGCCGTTGCAGTCCTCACCGGATTGCGCGAATGTGCAAGATCCGTCGTCGTCAGTTGCAGCGCTCGTGTAGTTGCAGGCTGTTGAATCCGTGCACCCGTTGACTTCGTCGGAATCACAAACACCATCGCTGTCAGAGTCCAGCAAACAGCTGCCCTCACAGTCCAATCCGCTCTCTGGATAATCACAGTAGCCCGACGCTGTCGCTAGACCATCGTAATTGCACGCGGTCCCATCCAAACATCCCACCACCTCGAGTTCATCGCAAACGCCATCGGAATCGGTGTCAAACAGGCAGTTGCCGTTGCAGTCTTGACCGGATTGCGCGAAGGTGCATGATCCGTCGTCATCGCTTGCAGCACTCGTGTAGTTGCAGGCTGTTGAATTCGTGCACCCGTTGACTTCGTCGGAATCACAAACACCATCGCTGTCAGAGTCCAACAAACAGTTCCCCTCACAGTCCAATCCGCTCTCTGGATAATCACAGTAACCAGACGCTGTCGCTAGACTGTCGTAATTGCACGCGGTCGCATCAAGACATCCCACCACCTCGAGTTGATCGCAAATGCCATCGGAATCGGTGTCAAACAGGCAGTTGCCGTTGCAGTCTTGACCGGATTGCGCGAAGACGCAAGATCCGTCGTCATCGCTTGCAGCACTCGTGTAGTTGCAGGCTGTTGGATCCGTGCACCCGTTGACTTCGTCGGAATCACAAACACCATCGCTGTCCGAGTCCAGCAAACAGTTGCCCTCACAGTCCAATCCGCTCTCTGGATAATCGCAGTAGCCAGACTCTGTCGCTAGACCGTCGTAATTGCACGCGGTCCCATCCAGACACCCCACCACCTCGAGTTCATCGCAAACGCCATCGGAATCGGTGTCAAACAGGCAGTTGCCGTTGCAGTCTTGACCGGATTGCGCGAAGGTGCAAGATCCGTCGTCATCGCTTGCAGCACTCGTGTAGTTGCAGGCTGTTGAATTCGTGCACCCGTTGACTTCGTCGGAATCACAAACACCATCGCTGTCAGAGTCCAACAAACAGTTCCCCTCACAGTCCAATCCGCTCTCTGGATAATCACAGTAACCAGACTCTGTCGCTAGACCGTCGTAATTGCACGCGGTCGCATCAAGACATCCCACCACCTCGAGTTGATCGCAAATGCCATCGGAATCGGTGTCAAACAGGCAGTTGCCATTGCAGTCTTGACCGGATTGCGCGAAGACGCATGATCCGTCGTCATCAGTTGCGCTACTGAGATAATTACAGGCTGTTGAATACAGACATCCCGTCACCTCGAATTCATCGCACGTGCCATCCCCATCTTCATCTTGCAGACAGTCACCTGCACAATTATATCCCGCAGCAGGAAAACTGCATGACCCTGAATCGGTCGCAGCAGCATTGAAGTTGCATGCTTCATTATTTTGGCAACCAACTACTTCATTGGTATCACAGACTCCATCGTTGTCCGAGTCTCCGTCCAACACCGTACCCGAACCATCTGATTCTCCAGAACAAGAATCACATCCTGTTGCAACCAAACAAGTCCCATTTTCATCGGTTGCAGCGCTGCTGTAATTGCAAGCCTCTGAATTCGTGCACCCTAAGATTTCATCTGCATTGCAAATTCCATCGTTGTCACTGTCCAAGTCCAATACGACTCCGGAACCGTCCGTTTCACCCGAACACAAGTCGCAACCCAATGCATATGTGCACGAACCGCTATCCGTTGCCTGGGTGTTGTAATTGCATGCCGTTGGTGTTTGACATCCCGAAATTTCATCTTGATTGCAAACGCCGTCGTTGTCCGCATCCCCATTCACGACCGTCCCCGACCCATTGGTTTCCCCCGAACAGAAAGAGCAACCAGATGGGAATTCACATTCGCCGCCAGCTTCAGTGGCATTCGCATTGAAATTGCAAGCCGCTGCATCTTGACACCCGATCACTTCAAACTCGTCACAAACCCCATCACCATCAGCGTCTTCTAGACAGACACCGGAGCAATCATAACCGCTTGAAGCATAAACGCATGAACCAGAATCCGTCGCATTCACATCATAGTTGCAGGCCACCACATTCTGGCATCCCACCACTTCAAAGTCATTGCAAATGCCATCACCATCTGAATCCATTAAGCAATCACCAGTGCAATCATAACCCGAGTTGGGCAAAACGCATGAGCCGTCATCTTCGGTAGCGTTCGATTCAAAATTGCAAGCATTGGCATTGTCACACCCCAAAACCTCATTTGCATTGCAAACTCCATCTCCATCCAAGTCTTCAAGGCAATCTCCATTGCAATCATGCAAATTATCAATAGGAAAGACACACGAACCGTCATCCGATGAAGCTCCTGCATTGTAATTGCAAGCCAACTCGGAGAGACATCCCCCTCCTACAGCCCCTGCGGTTGCAGTCAAGCCTATACTCTCGTTTGAATTGTCCTCAGAATCCCGCCACTGCACATTGCACTGAAAAGTAGCCACATGGCCCACTGTTACCGTTAGTTGAGCAAGCAGCACACGGCCATCAGATTCTGAATAAAAGGGATTTGAAGTCGTCGTAAACCAAAGCCCTCCAAATTCAGAACCGTCAGTTGAGAACGTCTCGCCGTTGTTGAAAGCTATGAATTGCGGATTTAACCCTGTTGTTTGCACCTCACCTGTTTCTCCTGCATCGGCTCCAATGGTGACCCAAGAGTCAAATTCCATTTGAGGGTAAAACGCAAAAAAGAAGGGATTCACTGCTTGAGCCAAGTCAAACCCCGGCGTTGATTGATAAAAACCGCTTGGATCATCCGTTTCGATTAAAATTGGAGGATTGTTTAAATAGGCTTCAGTCGCAAAAACAGAGGTTATTTTATATCCTTCACCGTTGAATTCTGCATAAAACCGGTACGTCACACCATGAGATGACACAGCATGTTCTTCAGCAACAAGCCCTAAAAGTTGTGCGTTTGATTGCTGAACAATAACCAACAAGAGCAATAATGTGAGGAGCCTTCTTAACTGCATATGCTATTGTGTTCATTCTAAAGAAGGATGAAATTAACTTATATATGCTTCTAATCACATTATACTATCGACTAATTGATTGTTTTTTCATGTAAAAGCAAAAAAAACCCCTCCGTGAGGAGAGGCTTTTATCTGTAGCGGGAGAGAGGCTTGAACTCTCGACCTCAGGATTATGAATCCTGCGCTCTAACCAACTGAGCTATCCCGCCAAGTCTAAGGCGGCGCAAATATAAGAATCTAAACAAAGAGCCGGCATTCATACCCTAAATTTTCATTCCTCTCTTTATGCAACCAAGAAAGCCATTAATTCCGTACATTAGGAACTCATGAGCGGAAGTGTAGAGATGGAAAAAGTGAAATTTCAGGTCGAGTATCCTGTCAATAGTTCTAAAGGAGTCTTGTTCAATATGTTCAGCACTCCGAGCGGACTAGCTGAATGGTTTTGTGATGATGTCAATATAACAAAGGACATCCACACATTTATTTGGGACGGCAGTGAAGAAAGTGCTCGAATCATTAGCAAAAAACGCGAGGACTTCATCAAATTTCGGTGGCTTGAGGATGAAGATTCGGGAATAGCCAGTTACTTCGAGTTTAGAATCAAAATTGACGACCTCACCGGAGACACCGCGATTGTGATCACTGATTTTGCCGAAGAGGATGAAATTGATGACTCAAAAGAGCTGTGGTCTGCACAAGTAGACCGTTTAAAGCAGGTGCTAGGCGCCTGATGACTCGATAGCGAGCACATACGGCCTCATGAGTTCGCTATAGCGATCTGTAAGGTTCACCTGACCTTCGATGCGATGCCCCTTCTCGATGCTCATTTCTTCTCGTTTCGAATCATCAAAACACTGAGAAGACCATTCCGTCAAGAAACGGGTTGACTCATGAGATGGTGTCCCTTGAATGCTCATTTCACGGACCAGGCTCAATCCTCTGCTTTTCGCAGCAGCAAACAACTCTTCCCTCCTTTCGGCTGGCCAAACCAGCATGAATCTCCCCGAAGAACGCATGCATCGCATTGCGGAATCTAACAGCTCCAACAAAGGGAGCGTATCGTCATGACGCGCTAAATTTCGAGAAGGATCCGGAGACTTGGGCTTACCGTGGAAGAATGGCGGATTGCTAACGACTACATCAAAGCTATTTTGCCAGCGTGGGTCATGTGAGAATTCTTGGATCTCTTGGTTCACACACTGGATGCGGCCTGAAAAAGGAGATTGCTCCACATTTTCACACCCTTGACCAAATGCACTTTGCTCCAATTCTACAGCTACAACGCGAGCGTCTTTGGCTCGTTGGGCAAGCATCAAGGCTACTATGGCAGAACCACTTCCAATGTCTAAAACAGACGATGCTTCTTCAACCTCGCACCACGCTCCCAAAATCAGCGCATCCGTTCCAACCTTCATGGCGCAGCGCTCATCACGCACAGTGAATTGCTTAAATTGAACTTGCCGGTTTCCCGATTTCCCCATGATCAGTCCTCTGCTTTGCGGCTTTGCCACGTATCGAAAGATGGGAAATCGCCCGGTCGATCTGCATCGCCCTCTGTCAGAGCTTCACACGTTGCGGCATACGCCATCATATCTGCAGGCAATCGCTGATACAATGCAGTTCCCTCAATTTTATGTGCGAGCATGGCATCGGAAACTTTACCGATACATTTCGCAGGGTTTCCAACGACTAAAGAGCGCTCATCCCACATTGACTTCGCTTTGACCATGGCCAAGGCACCGACAATTGAACCGGAGCCCAATTCAACATCGTCAAGAATCACCGCATTCATTCCAACCATGCTTTGTTCGCCAATCGTAGCCCCGTGAATCATCGCTCCGTGACCAATGTGGGCGCCTTTCTTCAGGTGAACTGTGGCTCCTGGAAACATATGCAAGACGGCGTTTTCCTGAACGTTGCAACCCGATTCCAGAACAATACGCCCCCAATCTCCTCGCAGCACAGCGCCTGACCCAATATAACAATCCGGTCCTATCGTGACATGGCCAATGACCAAGGCCATCGGATGGACATAGCTCGACGGATGTACCACAGGAATCATTTCACGGAAGGACTGAATCATGTGATGATTTCTTTACACAGCTGTATTTTCAATGACCATAGCATAGCCTTGCCCCACACCTATGCACAATGTAGCAAGCGCATACCGCTTCCCCGAGCGTTTCAGTTGATTCGCCGCAGTCAGCACCAAACGGGCCCCTGTCATACCCAGTGGATGTCCCAAAGCAATGGCACCTCCCATTGGATTCAAGCGCTCATCGCGATCTGACAACCCCCAACTTCTCGTGCATGCCAACGCTTGTGCCGCAAAAGCCTCGTTCAATTCAATTAAATCCATGTCATCCATGGTCAACCCAGCCTTCTGCAAAGCGAGGTTTGAAGCCTGAACAGGCCCAATCCCCATAATTCTTGGTTCCACACCAACAACCGCAGAAGACACGATACGAGCCAATGGCTCCAAACCGTGCACAGCCATCCCCTTTTTAGAGGCCATCAAAAGCGCAACAGCACCGTCATTTAATCCGGATGCGTTTCCAGCCGTAACACTCCCTCCCTCCTTTCTAAAAGCAGGTCGAAGACGGCTCAATGCCTCAACCGTTGTTCCCGGCTTCACAAATTCATCGATACTCAAAATGAGGGCATCCTTTTTTCGCTGAGGAATTTCCACGGACATGCACTCAGCGTGCCGCGTCGCAGCATGTAACGCTGCTTTTTCTTGGGACCAACAAGCGAACGCATCCTGGTCTTCACGACTAATCTCATGCAAATCCACCAGGTTTTCGGCCGTTTGCCCCATCCCCTCTGTGCCATAAAGCGCCTCCATTCGTGGATTGATGAATCGCCATCCAAAACTCGAATCGTGCAGTTGGCTATCACGGCCAAAAGGTTGGGAAGCCTTTGAAAGAACCCATGGACCGCGCGTCATATGCTCCACTCCTCCCGCAATCAACACTTCGGCATCGCCCATATGAAGCATACGCGACGCATGCGCTGCTGCTGCCATGCCAGAAGCACACAATCGATTGATGGTTTCACCAGGGACTGTCGGAGGCAAGCCAGCCAACAACCCCGCCATGCGAGCGACATTTCGATTGTCCTCTCCCGCCTGGTTGGCACACCCCATGAGCACATCGCCAATGGCCTGTGGATCCAGGTTTGGATGGTTTTGTAAAAGTGCTTTAATTGGAAGCGCTGCCAGATCGTCTGCGCGTAGCGTTGACAGGGTTCCTCCAAATTTTCCAATGGGTGTTCTCACACCGTCTACCAAGTATGCGTCCATGAGATTTCAACCAAGGTTCGGTCAAAGATAGGACTTGCTAAACGTTGAAAAGGCTGAATTGAAGTGCATTTTTGTGGTATGCGCATTGCCTTCGCTTCTACATTCCCTCCCTACCGCGGTGGAATCGCCCAATTCAATCAGAAGTTAACGGAGGCGCTTCTTGAAGAAGGTCATGAAGTGCATTGTTCAAATTGGAAGCGACAGTATCCGCGTTTAATCTTTCCGGGGCAGTCTCAGCTTACGCAAGGAGGCCAATTGGATAGCGGCCCAATAGCGCTCCTGGATTCAATTGACCCAAGGACATGGAAGCACACCGCTGAGCATTTACTCGCATGGGGACCTGACGCCTTACTCGTTCCGTTTTGGCATGCCGCTTTGACTCCTGCACTTGGCAACCTCATTGCTCGGATGAAGCGTAAAAGGCCCGGGCTATTGGTCATTGGCCTTATGCACAATGCCACATCCCATGATGCGAAAATGTGGGATGTTTGGCTCACAAAACGATTTTTAAAGAGCGTCGATATCACGTGGACACTGAGCGAGCAGGTGGCCCGTCGAGTTCATGACCTTATGCCCAGTCGCTCTTCTAAAGTCTTTTTTCATCCCCTCTACGATCAATACCCCGAATTGAAAACAATGCAGGATGCGCGGACGGCGCTGCACTTGCCATCACAGGATGAAGCGGATGTCGTTCTCTTTTTTGGACTCATTCGTGCGTACAAGGGATTGAAAACACTGATTGGAGCCAAAGAACTCCTAAGCTCTAGAGACAAACCGGTCCATCTTCTCATAGCGGGTGAATCCTATGATGATTGGAAGCCATACCAAGCGTTAATAGACGCTGGAGGAAGCCCCGAGCAGGTACACGTGCACACTCGGTTCATCTTGGATGCCGAGCTGCCAACATTCTTCGGCGCGTGCAATGCGGTTTGCCTTCCTTACCTAACGGCATCACAAAGCGGTGTCACAGCGATCGCTCTGCACTATGGAATACCGGTCGTCGCTAGCGATGTGGGAGGATTGTCTGAATACCTCAAAACTCCTGGAACGGGAATTGTCTGCCCGCCCAATGATCCGGAGGCACTCGCGAAGGGAATTCAAAATGTACTCGAATCACTGCCTGTTTCGTCTGAGGCGTTCGATGCGGCGCGGACGCAGTACTCTTGGAACAACTTGGCCAAAGCCATGACTCAAGAACTTAACGCGAACGCCGGCTCTTGATATCCGCCGGAACGGCCATGCGATCGTCAAACACGAAGCGCTGCACCAACACGAGCTCATCACGATACCGCGCATACATCCTAGCACCATCCCACTGATTGAGTTCACCAGCATCGTTGTAAGTATCCATGATCGGATCCTTCCAAAACAGCTCGATTTTTTCTGGCACCGTGTCATCCCAATTCCAAGCTCGCATGGTCAGCGCGGGATTCGTTGCCGAAAGCGTTGCCAACCCCTCTGGAGACAAATGATTATTGAATGTTTCCAAGTGAATTTTCCGAAAGAGATTGAATCGGTTTTGCCAGGTCAACGTATCCATTGCATCCAAATATTCTCCCGATCGAAGGACTGTTAATTGACCTAGAGAATCGACCTCCATGGTATGCGACCATTCAGGAGTTTCATGATACACCACTTCAACCTTTCGCAACGTATTCGAAGGGAAATCAAACATCCCTGTATACCGCCATTCAACTTCTTCCGTGAAAAAACGCGTCGACAAGAACCCCGTAAACCCCTCCATGTGCGTGACAAAGGGTTCGTCTGCGATGCCCATTGCTCCGTCACCGAGGACCATGTACGTTCCCGTGTGACTTTGCGTAGCAGTCCCGATGTACCACGTCTTCACCGGCTGATCTCCACCCTGGTAAATCTCCACTTTTTTACCGCGACCTGCCAATAAGCGATTGACATTATCAAGTTCCGACTCTGAGACAGGGCGTTGCACAGCTACACGCCTAAAGGTCTTGAGCAACAAATCAACGGCATCCTTTCTGGCCTTGTGTTTACCATTGAGACTCCAATACTTTTCTCCTGGAATGCGTTCAAGAAGCGCCTGTCCGCCATCCTTGTCCGCAATGAAAATGCGATTGACTGATGCCGTATCAACTACCGCAAAGTCTGAAGCCGAAAAACCGACCAACTCCGCCGATTGCATTTGTGAATAATAGCGCAAACCTGCGGCAAGAGCTGTACCGAAAAGGAGGAAATAGAAGAGACGAAGATTGCGATGCATGCAAATGTGTTCAATGAGATTCGAAAGACCTAGCGTATCGGCGACGGCGAAGAAATGTAAAAAACCATCCCAATATACCCGCGACAAACAATGGGAGTGCAACCGCTATAAACTGCCAACCTGAACGCTCCTGGCGAATACGCTCTAGTTGCAAAGGGCGCAAAGCAATGCTGCGTGACCGCACCGAAATGGAAGCGACGTCATCCAGCAAATAGCTAACAGCATTGTTGAGGAATTCTTTGTTGTCATAGACCACTCGTCCAGAATAGCGATCGTATCCCAAGGGCAAAATCATAGGACCATTGGGGCCTTGCTTGACCTTGTTTCGGATAACATCACCGTCACCGACCATAATTTGTGCCGTGCGTTTGCTGCGATCTCGAAAAGCAAAGTCGACATCTCGTCTCAACGTATCCGGAAGACGATGGGTGAAGGCTGACGTGAATTCACCTTCCAACAAGACCGCGAACGGCTGATTCGGAAGCGGGTTTTCCGTGAAATATTCCGGCGTTAAATCGACTATGCTACTTGAAATCCGAACGGGGGCTTTGTATTCACGCGCCATTTCAGAGCTCTTCAACAACACCGTCTTTCGAATAGAAGAGTTCGTACCTACGGTATCTAACCTGGAAACAAAGTCAAAATGGATGGGATCCAAGTTTGTGGTAATGGGATGTCCCATTCCCTGAGGAATGGCTACAGGAGCAAAATACCAATTGAACATCTGAAGATTGCGCTGATTCCCCATGGGGCCTGCTCCCAATGCAATGGGTGCACATTGCGCATCAACGACTAAGTTCCGATTGAAACGCACTCCGTACTGGAAAAGCTGATCGTACAGACCCAACTCGTTGGTTGTACCCATGGTGTATTGGCTAGAAGCCAAACTGTCCATATCAGCCTGAATGGGATCGATCAGCCAAAGCACCTTGCCTCCATTCATAATGAATTGATCCAAAATGACCTGATCCTTTGAATCAAAAATGGAGTCCGGCTTCGCCACGATGGCCAAATCAAATCGATTGGTGCGGTAAGACATGCCCTCCAACCTTTCTGACAAGACATTCAACTGACCATTCATACGCACTCGAAACACATCGTACTCACTCTCCAGCTCCATCACAAAATCAGCAACCTCTGGAGCTTCCAATTCTCCATGCCCTTCAATCATAGCGATACTTGGTCGCTCCTCTCTGAGCAATCGACGAATCGCAGAAGCCACCTCAAATTCAATGGCATTGATCGAACCTTGGATCATTGATTCCGTCGGTTCAGGCATGTCCGATTTGAAAAACTGGATGGTCTCCTTCCGATTTCTGTATGTGATAATGGCTCCGGGCCAAACCGTTTGAAAAGCCTTGATGCCATTCTCTTCAAACGCTATGCGCGTAAAGCCTAAACCCTGCTCGAATAATTTCTCCTCGTTCTGACCAATGGTTTGCCGGTCATCCGAAGCGTAAATATTCACGAATTGAAAACGCATCTTGCCCGAGGCTGCCTCAGAAAACTCATTCAATTGAAATCGAATGGAGCGCTCAAGACGTTTCCATTGAGCGGGGTATTCCCCAGCGAGATAACAGGTTACAAATACTTCATCGTCCAATGAAGCCAAAAGATCTTGTGTTGAATCCGTGAGCGTGTGCCGCTTCTCCTCCGTCAAATCCCATTGCGCTGGAAACAAGCTAATCGCAAACGAAGCAACACCTCCCAAGGCCAATCCCAACACCCATTGAATCACATCCTGGCGTCTCTGACCACGCGTCCACAGCAAAGCCAAGCGGGCCGTCCATAGACTGACTCCTATGACCACGAAAAAATAGACCAAATCACGTGCATGCAGGACCCCCATACTCATGGCCCGATAATGCGCCTCCATTCCAATTTGAGTGAACGCTAGATCCCAAGAACCCAGCCACGAAAACTGACCCAAAGCCGTGAATCCTATAAAGCCAAAAACCAAGAGCAGCAAGGTCAATAAAAAAGCCACCAATGGATTGCGTGTCCACGTTGACACCAAAACTCCAATGGATGTAAAAGCAGCTCCAAGGAGAAGCAGTCCGCAGTAACTCCCGCGAATCGCGCCCGCATCAAAGTTCCATTGTGGCTGTCCCAATTCACCCAGTATCGGGATGTACAAGAGCGTTGGAAGCAATGCAAAAACCATGACCATAAACGCTCCTGAGAACTTGGCCACTACAATTTGACCTTCTCCTAAAGGTCGCGTGAGCAGCAGTTCCATCGTACCCGAGCGATGTTCCTCTGCAAAAGACCGCATTGTGATGGCCGGTATGAGAAACATAAAAATCCAAGGGGACCAAACAAACATGACTTCTAACGAAGCCTGACCGGCATCTAAGATGTTCCGATCACCAGGGAAGACCCACAAAAAAAGTCCTAGAAGCAACAAAAAGACAGCTACAACCACGTAGCCCATCAACGTGCTAAAAAACCCCCGTAATTCTTTGAGAAATAATGCGATCATGTTGCGAAAGCGCAAGTTAATAGTGAATCAGATGGGCCGCACGATTTCAGAGGACCAATCCATGCTCCAAGCAATGGGATCTTTTGAAAACAGGGCTTTCGTTCGGGGCCACACAGCACCAAAGAATTCAGATTTTCGGTAAGCATTCAATGACGCTTCATCCTTCCACCAGCTCATGGTCGTGCGCTGGTTTCCTTGTGATGTCGAAGTCAAAACCATCACACGTTCGCACCCATCAAAGGCTTGTATACGTTCATGTATTTCTTGAAAAAGGACGTCAAAGCTCGCTACAGATTGCTCCTCAAACTCCATCCGTACTATGCGAAGAATCCCCATGTTAAATCGTGTTTTCATCTTCGAATCGAATCCGAATCAGATGGTCTCTACTGAGCCCAAGAAGAGCATCAGCTCCACCGCGACCACCCGGAGCACTGTGATTGTTAATCGCAATCTCCAAGAAGCCTGCATGATTGAAAACTGCCACACGCTCGCCCGCAGGCACATCTTGGTAGTGGTCGTGAATTTTACGAATGCCCATCCGCGGTGTCCGCATCTCGACTTCGAATTTCCGACCTTTTCCAAATTCCTTGAATTCCTTTCGGCTGATGTTCGTAATGACATTGCCGAAGTAATCAATGAATTGAACATGACCGATCAACGTGTGGCCCTCAAGCGCCAATCGCTTTGGAGATGCTGGTCGCAATTCGCCCACTCTTCGACCGATCAAATCTGGAGAGCCCCCGCGCGCCAAATGCGCCGCAGCAGGGACAAAAACCTCCCTTTCAGGAAACGTTGGCGCATCCACATCATACCGAAGGCCGGACAAGTCATACACGCCTTCAGGCTCCTGGTCAGCAATCAATCGGAACACACCGGTATCCGCTCCGATGAAATACTGACCGTGTAAGAGCATCACGCGGTGAGGTGTTTCTGGAGTTTCCGCACTTCTCACACAAATCAGATGAACCGTGCCTTTGGGAAATTCCCGGTAGACCGAACGCAGCATAAACGCAGCCTCGACGGCATCAAATTTGCGAATTGTGTGTCCTACATCCACGATCTGAATATCCGGTACACGCTGAAAAAGCGCGCCTTTCAGAATGGCCGTGTAGTGACTTCCTTCGCCAAAGTCAGAAGTGATGGTTGCAATTGACACTTTGCAAAGGTGAGAAACCTATTTTTGTCATCGCATATGCAACAGAAAGAGATATCCATCCAAAGTGTTGATCCGTTGATCCTCTTGGGCAACGACAACGAAAAGTGGCGCCTAATCCAAAAGCAGCTTCCAGCGCTGAAGCTCATTGCGCGCGGTGACACCATTATCGCCAAGGGATCCTTGGAGGATTTAGGTCGGTTTGACGAAGTGATGCGGATGCTCTTGTGGCATGTAGAGCGCTATCAAAAATTGAGCGACGATGACATCTACCGGCTTCTCAATGCTGACGAATCGGAGGTATTGCGGCAATCAAAGAAGGATGACACCTTGGTCTTTGGCCCAGGGGGATATCGCATCGTTGCCCGAACGCCCAACCAGCAGTTATTAGTGGACTCCATTCGAGCCAACGACATGACGTTTGCTGTGGGACCCGCTGGTACAGGCAAAACATACACTGCTGTCGCGATGGCCGTATCAGCTCTCAAGGATAAGCGCGTCCGTAAAATCGTCCTCACACGACCTGCGGTTGAGGCCGGTGAAAATCTCGGTTTTTTACCCGGTGACTTGAAAGAGAAGCTCGATCCGTATTTACAACCGTTGTATGACGCACTCACCGATATGCTTCCTTTCGAAAAAGTCGCAGACCATATCGATAAGGGAGTCATTGAAATTGCGCCACTCGCATTCATGCGCGGGCGAACGTTGGACAAAGCTTTCGTCATTCTCGATGAGGCACAAAACACCACCGTCGCTCAAATGAAAATGTTCTTAACCCGGATGGGACGCGATGCCAAATTCGCAATTACCGGAGACGTTTCTCAAGTGGATTTACCACGACAACAAATGTCTGGTTTACTCTACGCTCAAAGGAACCTCAAGGACATAGAAGGCATTGGCATGGTTCAACTCACCGGAGAAGACGTTGTTCGACACCGGTTGGTTAGAGCCGTCATTCACGCCTTTGAGGTAGCCGATGCTGCCCAACACGATTCACCTCGAACAAAATACTGACAGTCGGTCTATTTTACTTGTACCATGCGTTCAACTCTCGAACATTCTCAATTCAACTTCCCGGGTCAAACTTCGGCCTATCACGGCAAAGTCCGGGACATGTATGCCATCGGCTCTGACCTCATGGTTGCCGTGGTATCCGACCGAATCAGCGCGTTTGATGTCATTCTCCCCAAAGGCATACCACACAAAGGTCAAGTTCTCAATGGTATAGCGAGCTATTTCCTCGATGCGGTTTCGGACATCATTCCTACGTGGAAATTGGACACGCCACATCCGAACATTACCATAGGCCACGCCTGTCAACCCATTCGACTCGAGATGGTCATCCGAGGCTACCTCACGGGACATGCGCATCGAACCTATGCTTCTGGGAAACGTGTCTTGTGCGGTGTAAGCATGCCGGAAGGATTGCGTGAACACGATCCATTTCCCGAACCGATCATCACCCCCGCGACCAAAGCAGAGGAAGGACACGATGAGGATATCAGCAAAGAAGACATCTTGAAACGCGGCATTGTTTCTGAGGCGCTTTACACACAACTGGAAAGCACAACACGCGCTCTTTTTCAACGCGGCACAGAAATGGCGGCGGAACGCGGGTTGATCTTGGTGGACACCAAATATGAATTCGGACTGTTCAAGGGTGAGCTGATGTTGATTGATGAGATCCATACGCCCGATAGCTCGCGCTATTTTATAGCTGATGGCTATGAGAAAAGACAAAATGAAGGCATACAGCAGCAGCAACTCAGCAAAGAGTTTGTTCGAGAATGGCTCATGGAAAACGGTTTTATGGGATTGGACAATCAGACCATGCCGAACCTCACGGATACCTTTGTTCAGACGGTGAGCCAACGCTACATCGCGCTGTACGAAAAAGTCACAGGCATGGTCTTCGAAGGTGACACATCCGATGACCCCGTTGCAGATGTAAACCGTGCCGTGAAACTTTGGATTTCTAACAACTCATGAGCCGTAAAAAAGCCCGCGCTCCTTGGCAAGAGGACGCCCTGAAAGCCATCGCTTGTTTGAAAAATGGAGGCGTAATCCTGCACGCTACGGATACCGTTTGGGGGCTCGCGGCTGACGCAACAAATCTTGCAGCCGTAGAGCGCGTTTTCGAAATCAAAGCGCGTCCAACGAACCAGCCCATGCTGATGTTAGCGTCAAACTCCCGCATGGTGGAAGTGATCCAACCTCACTTGCCTGAAGAAGCTTGGGAGTTGATGGAGGTTTGTGATCGCCCGCTTACAGTCCTTGCTCCTTTTTCTAACCAATGTCGGTATGCCCTGCATCCTGCCCTGGTCAATGACCAGGGAGCTTGCGCCGTCAGATTGACCCAAGACCCCTATTGTCAGTTTATCATTGAAGGCCTCGGAAGGCCGCTCGTTTCTACGAGTGCGAACAAATCTGGAGGTGCAAGTCCTGCGCTATTCTCACACGTTGGGAAAGAGATCCAATCGGAGGTTGACTATGTCGGAGTGCATGGTCAGGACAATAAAACGAGCCAGGCACCTTCCATGTTGGTTGAATTTGATGAAAACAATCGATTTCGTTTCATTCGATCCTAATCATGACACGGTGATTGTCCCCTCACAACTACCTTTGATTCCTTGGACTGCTGACGCATGAATTATTCTGACGACCTCTACCACCCTTTGTTCCGCACCATCGGAGCAATAGCCGACAAAAATGGCCAGCAAGTTTTTGCCATTGGAGGGTATGTGCGCGACCTCTTATTGAACCGACCATCCAAAGACATCGACATCGTGGTCGAAGGGAGCGGAATTGAATTGGCCAATGAAGCCGCAAAGGCAATGCGTGCTGGGAAAGTAACCGTCTTCAAAAACTTTGGAACAGCGATGTTCAGATTGGGAGACTTGGAGGTGGAGTTTGTAGGAGCGCGTAAAGAATCTTATGAGCGCGGCAGTCGCAAACCCATTGTAGAAGACGGCAGCATTGAAGATGATCAGAAGCGCCGTGATTTCAGCATTAACGCATTGGCTCTGAGCCTGAATCACAACACGTTTGGGGAACTCATTGATCCGTTCAATGGCATTGGAGACCTGCATGCCAAGCGCATTCAAACTCCTTTGGATCCGGACATCACTTACAGCGACGACCCGCTGCGTATGCTGCGAGCCGTTCGGTTTGCCACCCAACTCGGATTTCAAATCACACCCGAAAACCTCGCCTCAATCAAGCGCAATGCTTCCCGATTGGATATCATCTCAAACGAGCGCATCCATACGGAACTGCATAAAATCATTCAAAGCGACCAACCTTCCGTCGGATTCAAGCTATTGGATCAGTGCGGTTTACTTGAACGGTTTTTTCCAGAGATGACGGCGTTGAAAGGGGTTGAATGGCGAGACAACGTTGGGCACAAGGACAATTTCTACCACACGTTGGAGGTGCTTGACAATGTTGCCAATCAGTCAGAGAGCCTTTGGTTGCGTTGGGCGGCAATCTTGCATGACATCGCCAAACCAGCCACAAAACGATTCCAAAAAGGACACGGTTGGACCTTTCATGGACATGAAGATCGTGGAGCCCGTATGGTTCCCAAGATTTTCAAACGACTCAAATTGCCATTGGATGGCAAAATGAAGTTTGTCCAGAAAATGGTCCTGCTTCATTTGAGACCCATTGCACTCACCAAAAATCAAATCACAGACAGCGCCATTCGAAGGCTACTTTTCGATGCCGGTGACGACATCGACCAACTGATGATTTTGTGCAAGGCCGATATCACCTCAAAGAATGAAGCTCGGGTCAAACGTTATCTCGCCAACTATGAGGTGGTGATCTTACAATTGAAAGAAGTCGAGGAAAACGACCAACTGCGTAATTTCCAGCCACCTGTGACTGGAGAAGAAATTATGGAGACGTTCGGCATCCCACCGAGCAAGCCCATCGGCACGATCAAGAACGCTATCAAGGAAGCCATCCTAGAGGGTGACATTCCCAACGAGATTGCAGCTGCTCGAAAACTCATGCACCGGATTGCGGCTGACATGGGACTCGTGACCGTGAAAGCAGATTAGCCTTTCCAGCCGTCTTTGAGTGTCACCGCCCTATTGAAGACGAGCTTGTCAGGTTTCGAATATTTCGAATCCACTGTGAAGTAACCCAATCGGGTAAACTGATAAACCGTTCCTACTGCCGCGTCGCCTAAACTCGGTTCCAGCTTGCACCCTGACAAAATCTGCAGGCTATCCGGGTTCAAGTTGTTCATGAAGTTAGCGTCTTCACCACCCTCTGGATCAGCACTCATAAACAGCCGGTCGTAAAGCCGCACTTCTGATGTGACGGCATGCGATGCAGCCACCCAATGCAGTGTTCCTTTGGCTTTGACGCCTGACGTGTCCTCGCCACTTTTGCTATTGGCCACACGGTTCACATGAACCTCCACAACCTGGCCTTGTTCGTCTTCAATGTGGTTTACGTACTCGACAATGTAAGCGGACTTCAGGCGGACCGTTCGTCCTGGGGCAAGTCTAAACCACTTCTTGTTGACATCCACTTTGAAATCATCCGCCTCCATCCACAGCTCCCGTCCAAAAGGCAACATCCTCGAACCCGCTTCTGGATCTTCCGGATTGTTGTCTGTTTGAAGCCATTCTACCTCTCCGGATGGAACATTCAAGACAACCAGTTTGATGGGGTTCAGCACCGCCATCGCACGAGGGGCACGTCGATTCAAATCATCGCGCAACGCCCACTCCAATAAACTGACATCAATGGTGTTGTTTCGTTTAGCTACGCCCACCCGGTCCGCGAATTCACGGATCGCTTCAGGGGTGTACCCTCGACGACGCAACCCGCTTATAGTGGGCATCCGCGGATCATCCCATCCATCTACGGCATCATCTTCAACCAAGCGAAGCAATTTTCGCTTGGACATGATGGTGTAATTCAAGTTCAATCGAGCAAACTCAGTTTGTTCGCTCGGAAAAATCCCCAACGACTCGATGAACCAATTGTACAAAGGGCGGTGATTCTCAAACTCCAAAGAGCACAAGCTATGCGTAATGCCTTCGATCGAATCGGATTGTCCATGCGCAAAATCGTACATCGGGTAAATCACCCAATCCTTTCCAGTGCGGTGGTGATCGATGAATTTAATGCGGTAAATCACGGGGTCCCGTAAGAGCATGTTATCATTGGCCATGTCGATACGTGCGCGCAAAACATAGCTTCCTTCAGCATGCTTTCCCGCTTTCATCTCTTCAAACAACTGACGATTCTCTTCGACGCCACGGTCACGGTGTGGGCTTGCAGTACCCGGCGTTCCAGGAGCGCCTTTTTGACTCGCCATCTCCTCCGCTGTCTGGCTGTCCACATAAGCTTGACCTTGGTCAATCAGTTGCAGCGCAAATTCATAGAGTTTTCCGAAGTAATCGCTCGTGTAGTATTCTCCTCCTTTCCAATCGAAACCAAGCCACGTAACATCCCGGCGAATGGCATCGACGTACTCTACACTTTCTTTTTCAGGATTGGTATCATCGAAGCGAAGATTTGTGATTCCGCCATATTTCGCAGCAAGGCCAAAACTCACGCAGATGGCTTTTGCATGTCCAATGTGCAAATAGCCATTGGGCTCTGGCGGAAACCGTGTCAGAATTCGCCCGCCGTTTTTACCATCGGCGATATCGGCTTCAATTTTTTGCTCAATGAAGTTCAACGGCTTTTTCGACTCGTCCCCTTCCACAGCATCCTGATTTGACATGCCACAAAGTTAATCGGCAAGCTTCAGATTCGGCGGTCCATCGTCAGATATTCAAGACCCTCCCTTCATCACATCAGTTGAACAAAGCGCATCAGGTTCTCTTTGTATGTCCGACTGATTGGAACATCGTCATTTCCGATGCGCACGGTACTTTGGAAGACATCGATGTGCTCAATGAATTCCAAATTCACCACATTGTTGCGAGACACCCGCACGAATTCATTCGAAGAAAGCAAGTGCAGCATATCGTTCAGGGAACTTTTGATGTGGTAATTCCGACTCTCTAAGTGGATGGTGCTGTACTTCCCTTCTACTTGTATAAATCGAATGTCAGACAATTCAATACGACGCAGTTTGTTGCCCACCTTGGTGTAAAAATGCCGAATGTCACCCTTTGACTTCGACAAGAGCTGTGACAACTTCCCTAGCAGTGCATCAGGGTTGTCAATGGCCCCTTCTGTTTGTGAAGACGCTTCCAATGCTTCGCTCAAATTTGGACCAGAGGCATGAGGCTCTCCGATGCTCGCTGACAACACGCTATCCGCTCCAAGTCCATTTTCGGAATCGTCCCAACTTTTCAGTTGGTTCACAGAAACCAAAGGAGTTCTGCTTTTGAGCATCGCGTGCAATCGGTTCCATTCCGACATTCTGTTCAGATTGACATCCCAAATCACCACTTCAGGTTCGTGCTCTAAGAGTGAAATGGCAGCATCTTCAGGTTTTTCCGCTGCATGCACAGCGTATCCAGCACGCTCCAAAAACGGCACCAGACCATGCGCAGAAGGTTGGTGCATCAGAAGAACTTTTGATTTGTCCATGCTAAAAAAACCCATATCAGGGCGAAATGTTCTGTTGATGCACCAGTGGATGCTTTTATATTTTCTATTTTTGCGCAGTGAACATTGCAGAACACTCCCTTTCAATGACCAACAACGGCACATGCGTCGGTTCAACACATGCGGTGTCAACGTGTGCGGTAGAGACTGAAGTTGCAGAAGAAACCCTGTTGGACGAGGCTACCGCGGATGGTTGGCAATTGGTTCTGTACAATGACGAGCACAACTCATTTGATCATGTCATTGAAATGCTCGTCTCAGTTTGCGGCCACGAGGCGGCACAAGCTGAACAATGCGCCCTCTTGGTTCACTTCAAGGGGAAGTGCACCGTGATGTCCGGTGCCTATGATGATCTTGAGCCCAAGTGCAGCAAATTGTTGAGTGCCGACTTAACAGCTGAAATCGAAGCCTAATTCCCGAGCATTCGTCAGGTGTATTGCACTCTGCACCAATTGCGCTATCTTGGATTCTCTGCCTGCTAAAATGCTGGCAGTGTGAAAACAACATCAGTGTGAGTCCATCTCTTCGGCGCGTTTTCGTTTCGATTCAACCGCAATTCATCTCGAAGTTGCGCAGGCTGTCTATTGCGTTTATCGCCATGGGATGGATGTTCCTTGCTCCCACAACAGCTTTGCTCTCTCAAGGATTCGTCAACATTGCACCTGAACAAAATATGGTCTACACCAATCCATTCGGTCAGTGGGGATCAGGCTTGTCCTTGGCCGATTGGAATCAAGACGGCTGGCCCGATGTGACTGCATGCCGAGAAAATGGGCCAACCATCGTCTACACACAATCAGAAGGACAATTTCTTCAGAGCGAATTGGCTCCCGTCTGCGCTGGTGAGGGCAAAAGCATTCAATGGGTGGATATCGATGATGATGGTGACTTGGATCTTTTCATCACCCAAGAAGCCGCCCCGTTGATCTTATTGGAGCAAACCGATGAAGGGCTTTGGACCGACCGAAGCAGCGAGAGCAACCTGCCCCTTTTCATGCCCCTAGCTTCGTGTGCTAGTTGGTCGGACTACGACCGTGATGGTGATCTCGATGTGTATTTAGGAGCCTATCACGTGGACGAACTGAACGAATTGGGACTCCCCGAAGATTCGACTTTGTGGGATGTTTGGAACACGGGGACTTCGGAAGAATGGCCCGCTGTCACCAATAAAATGTTTCGAAACGAAGGTGGATTCCTTTTCACAGATGTGACCGATGAGACGGGACTAGACAATGGCATCCAATTGACCCTTGCCACACTCTTCCACGACATAGATCTCGACGGCTGGCCGGACTTGCTCGTAGCCAACGACAAGTGGAACCCCAATGCCTATTATCACAATGACGGCAATGGATCTTTTGAGGACCTCTCCGTTGCAAGTGGCTTTGATTTGGTTCTGGATGCGATGACCTTGACAGAAGGCGATATCAACCAAGATGGCTGGCGGGACTTCCTCATCACCAACACACCCCAGGGTTCCGACGTGTTATTGACCTACAATCCCGAGTCGGCTCAGTTCGAAAACATAACGAACACCCATTTCGGATCGCTCTTGGCGGAATCCTGGACATGGGGAGCACGTTTTATGGATTATGACAACGATACCGATTTGGATGCGTTTGTGGCCGAACACTTCCCCGCCCAGCCGTATCAATTGAATCATTTCTTTGAAAATGGAGGTACAGACAACGGATTCGCTTTCTTCATTCCTTCAACGGACATCTTCCCAGAAGATTTTACCAACGCTCACACCGTGGCGTCAGCCGATTGGAATCGCGATGGGCGCATCGATTTTGCCGTGCACAATTTGGGAAACCACAAAATCCGTATGTGGGAGAACGTCACAGTCAACAGCAACCATTGGGTTGAAATAGAGCTACAAGGCATCGTTTCCAACAGCCAAGCAATCGGCTCTTGGGTCGCTGTGTATTGTGACCATCCCGCATCCCCTTTTCGCACGTATACCGCCCTCGGTGAAGACTACCTGTCACAATCTGAATCTGCTTTGCATTTTGGATTGGCCGAGGTCACAGCGATCGACTCTGTGGTGGTCACCTGGCCCACGGGAAGCTCCGAAACGTGGAATGGTCTGGATGTGGACCAGCTTCACACGCTTACAGAAGGCGAGGCCGCGGCCCTCAACCCTTGCCCTAATTTGGGAGGCTCTTGCCAAGGCTGCACTTATTCCGAAGCGTGTAATTTTGAGCCAGAAGCCCTGATTGATGACGGCACGTGTTTCTTTGATTGCTTTGTCAACAGTGCGAGTTGCGGTCCGGGAACCGTTTGGGATTCTATGGCTCAGGTTTGCGTTGAGCTTGATGACTGCCCCACCGACATCAATTCAGATGGAATCACCAACATTCCTGATTTGCTCTGGTTCCTGGCCGACTTTGGTGTAGCGTGCCCTGAGTGAGATTGGCGGTCTGGACGAGACGTGTTCAGTGATCTAGCTCAATCCCTTCATTTCTCGGATGGCCGCATGCGGATCTGCCGCCTTGAAAGTCGACGAGCCAGCAACCAGCACATCGGCACCGGCATCGACCAGGCTCTTCCAATTGTTCAATCCCACTCCCCCGTCAATTTCGATGTGCGCATTGGAACCTGCCTCGTTCATCATGTTCCGCAGTTTGCGGGTTTTGTCGAGGGTCTTGGGGATGAACTTCTGTCCACCGAATCCCGGATTGACCGACATCAAGCACACCAGATCCAGGTCATTCAAGACATCGGACAAGCCCTCTACCGGTGTGTGAGGATTGACGGCGACTCCGGCGAGCATTCCCAAATCACGGATAGCTGAAAGCGTGCGGTGCAAGTGATTGCAAGCCTCCAAATGCACGGTAAGGACCCGGGCACCGAGGTCAGCAAAAGTCTTGAGGTAGCGATCTGGATCAACAATCATCAAGTGCACATCCAATGGTTTGGTTGCGTGCTTGGCCATAGCTTCGATCACGGGCATGCCAAAGCTGATGTTGGGGACAAAGACCCCGTCCATCACATCCAAGTGAAACCAATCCGCCTCGGAGGCATTGATCATTTCCATATCGCGTTGCAAATTCGCGAAATCAGAAGCCAGCATCGACGGTGCGAGTAAATGTCCCATGAAGCAAAGGTGAGATTCCCCGCATTTCATTCACCTTTGTAGCATGGAGGACTTTTCCACAAGCACAGCAGATGTTGTTCCGATTATCGGACTGACCGGAGGACTCGGCAGTGGAAAAACGACCGTGGGACAGATCTTCGAGTCCCTCGGAATCCCGCGCTGGGATGCCGATGCCGCAGGACATACGGTGTACCGCATGCACGCGGAACTCCGAAATCGGGTCTTGGAACGGTTCGGGCAAGACCTCGCAGTCATGGAAGACGACTACTGCGTCGATATTCACCGAGCGTTGTTGGGGGAACGGGTGTTTCAGGATTCAGAAGGACTGGCCACATTGAACCAATGGGTACATCCATTGATTCGAAATGCGTTCACAACATGGATGCAATCCAACTCTCCTTCGCCCTATGTGATTCGAGAAGCCGCCATTTTATTTGAAAGCGGGGCGCACGTTGACTGTCGCCAAGTGATCACCGTTTCTGCACCCTCATCATTGCGCATGGAGCGCGCCATGAAGCGATCCGGATGGACGCAAGAAAAAGTGGCGCAACGGATGCAGCACCAGTGGACTGATGCACAAAGAGAAGATTGCGCGCAGCACCGCATTGACAATGGCCTTCACGCAATGCTCATTCCGCAGGTGACGGCCATACACGCCACGCTGCTCGAACAGGTTCAATAACGGATGCCCATTTTTTGAAGCACAAAGCCTGCCAACCAGGCCGGGCCTATCATGAGGAACTTCAAGTCGTCAAAGAAACTGGGTTTTTCGCCTTCAATCTTGTGTCCAATGAATTGCCCGACCCACGCCAAGGCAAACGCGGCGAAATAATACCATCCCGCTGCGTCGCCTGTTTGCATGTTGATCAGCTTCACACCATACAATGAACACGCAGAGATGCCAGCCATGGTCATCGCCATGACGGGACTCAGGCGAATGAAAAAGACCAATCCTCCCAAAAGCAAGACTGTACCAGCATGCAAGTAGGGAGCCCAACCAGCTGCAAACAGCTCTGGAATGGGGATTTGGGAGAGCAGCCCTACCAGGGAGACGAAGATGGTAGGCACGCAGATCCAATGAAATAGTTTGTTGATCGGGTTTTGGTGGCTAACGCCATAGGCATCGAGCCAATCTTGCATCGTTTTCATAACGTCCAATATGCAACGTTTCCGCTTTAACTTCGACCCATGGAATGGGAAAACTGGCAACTATGGATAGCAGCGGCACTCGTGTTGCTGATTTGTGAAGTATTCGTCCCCGGATTCGTTTTGGCCTGTTTGGGCGTAGGCGCTTTTGGTGGTGCATTGGCTGCTAGCCTCGGGGCCGGCTTCGCTTTGCAACTCACCGTTACAGCGGCAACAAGCCTGATCGCTTTTGTCTTTCTTCGCCCCTTGGCCTTGCGGTTTGGATTCTCCGGACCCGACACAGCAACGGGCGTCGAAGCTCTCATAGACAAGAAAGCCCGTGTCACCAAGGCGTTCGATCCTCAAACGGGACTCGGACGCTGTAAAATTGATGGCGACGATTGGCGATCCGAATTGGAAACGCCAGAAAATAACGTTCCCCCTGTAGGCTCGATGGTCCGCATCGTCCGTGTCGAAAGCAATACCCTCATCGTTCAAACCACCCCCAACTCATGACTGCCACAACTATTTTGGCCACATTCGTCTTTTTGCTGGCCGCTGTCATCATCATCAAAGGTGTTCGCATTGTCCGACAAAGTGAAGCCCTGGTCATCGAAAGACTTGGAAAATACCGCACCACACTTGGCGCAGGAATCAACATCATCATTCCCATCGTCGATCGTCCCCGTGACATCGCTTGGCGCATGACGCTCGAATCTCAAGACGGCCGTCAAATCACCCAATACAAGATGCGTGAGCGTGTTGACTTGCGAGAAACCGTTTTTGATTTCCCAAAACAAGGGGTGATCACGAAGGACAATGTGGTCACCGAGATCAATGCCTTGATTTACTTTCAAATCGTAGATCCTGTCAAAGCCGTGTATGAAATCAACAACCTTCCCAATGCCATTGAGAAGTTGACGCAGACCACGTTGCGAAATATCATCGGTGAATTGGAGCTAGACGAATGTCTGAGCTCTCGGGACACCATCAACATGAAGCTACGGGCTATTCTCGACGAAGCCACGAACAAGTGGGGCGTCAAAGTCAACCGAGTAGAGTTGCAAGACATCAACCCTCCTGTGGACATCAAGGAAGCCATGGAGAAGCAGATGCGGGCCGAACGGACACGTCGTGGACAAATCATTGAAGCGGAAGGCACCAAGCGGTCAGCTATTCTTGAAGCAGAAGGTCAAAAAGGTGCAGAAATCAATCAAGCCGAAGGTCAGAAACAAGCCCGCATTCTCGAAGCAGAAGGCGAAGCCACAGCACGATTGGCCATCGCTGAAGCTGAAGCCGAAGCCATTCGACGCATTTCCATTGCGGTTGCGGACACCAAAGCCGACCCGACTCAGTATTTGATTGCGGTGCGGTACATCGAGACTTTGGAGCAAATTTTGCGCGACGGTGGTGTCGGCAGTAAAACTGTCTTCATGCCGTATGAAGCCAGCGGGCTCATGGGCAGTGTAGGTGGAATGAAAGAATTGCTCAACGCAACCAAAGACTAAGCACTCGGACTTGCTGGTACAAACCCATTTTCCGCGAAAGCTCACACACGCTCGTTACGACCAGTACCTCGCTTCTGGTTGGTTTCGCGGCTCGGTAATGCTCTACAAGATGGACTTATTGTGTGTGGATGCCGACGTGTTTTCGGTGGTCAACATTCGATTGGGGCTGGATCAGTATTCCATCAAAAAGCGGCATCGAAAAATCAAGAGTCGGGTCGAGAACCGCTTCACAATTACCTGCGGAGAAGTGACGCTTCGGGATGAGCACCAGCGGCTATACGAGCAACACAAATCTCGTTTTAAGGGGTTCATTCATGCCACATTGGACGAGTACCTCCACGCTGGATTTCACTCAACCGTTTTTGACACGATGCAGATTTGCGTCTTCGATGGAGATCAATTGATTGCAGCGTCTTACTTTGACTTGGGTGAACGCAGCATGGCCTCTTTGATTGGCATGTATGACGAAGCATACGCCGATTACAGCTTGGGCATTTATACCATGCTGAAAGAAATTGAATTTGGCCAATCGACCCATAGACGTTGGTATTATCCCGGCTATGTTTTGGACAAGCCCTCTTCCTTTGACTACAAGCTTCAATTGGGGAACATGGAATATTACACACCGAGTAAACGGTGGGGTTCCCATGTGAATTACGACCCCAAGCAAACGCTGGCCTTCGGACTTCGAAAAGCCATGAGTCGGTTGGAAAAAGCCTTGAAACAAGAAGGCATCCAGTTCCGTAAATGGCATTATCCCTATTTCAGTATGGGCTACATGCCGTTATGGAAAAACCGATTTCTGCACCTTCCTCTTGTATTTGAATTGGGGCATGATCACGAAGGATCCTTGATGATGGGCTTCTGCCCTGAATCACAGGAGTATTTACTCTTGCGTGTCAATCCATGCCCTGATGAACAGCATTTCATCAATATGGAGCAAGCTTCAGAATACACGAATGGCGGAGTCTATCTGTCCCATTTGATGGAATACAGCGAACCCCATCATGCCTGTACCATTCCGGAAGCGTTGACCTTCCTGCACCATTGGAAAAACAGACCCCATACCCTCCCTCCCTCATGAAACTTGTTAGTTGGAATGTGAATGGCATCCGCGCCATTGTAAAAAAGAATTTTTCTGAAGACTTGAAATTGATGGCGCCTGATGTCATTGGGCTGCAAGAAACGAAGGCTCAAGATGACCAGGTTCGAGAGGCCTTGTTTGGACTCGATGGCGCTGAAGCCTATGAACTCTACTCCAGTTCTGCAATCAAAAAGGGCTATTCGGGAACCGCCATACTGACCAAGATTCCACCAATTGCTGTTCAGGCAGGGATTGGCGTTCCGCACTTGGATGAGGAAGGCCGCGTTTTACGGGCAGAATTCGAAGATTTTCATTTCATCACTGTGTACACGCCCAACTCATCTTCTGCATTGAAGCGTTTGCCTTTTCGAAAAGAATGGGATGTGCGATTTGCAGCGTATTTGAAGGAGCTTGATCAAAGCAAACCCATCATATGCTGTGGAGATCTGAATGTGGCACATCAGGCCATTGATTTGGCTCGTCCGGCGGCGAATTACAACAAGACTCCGGGATACACGCAGGACGAAATCGATGGGATGACCCATTTATTGAATCACGTTGACCTGACAGACAGCTGGCGTGCAGCGCATCCAGAACAAGTGGGCTATAGCTGGTGGAGCTATCGCGGCGGCGCACGTGAGAAAAATGTAGGTTGGCGGTTGGATTACATGCTGGCAAGTAGCCGCTTGATGCCTCGCTTGAGTGAAAGCACGATTCACTCCGATGTGCACGGATCAGACCATTGTCCTGTGAGCATCAATTTACACGTGTAAATCAGGCCACCCCACCTGTCTATTTTACAGTAGACCAGTCCTTTCCGTCCGTTGCTTTGAGGTAATAATTTAATACCAAAAGCATGAGAGGATGGAAAATACTGGGCGTCGTTTTGACCGCTTTGCCCAGTTCAATGATTGGACAAAATGACTGTGTCGGGGATGTCAACAATGACATGACCGTGAATTTGTATGACATTTTACTTTTGTTGACACACTATGGCGATTCTTGCACGGTTGTGGAGCCTGTGCATGCAAGCATTCAAATTTCTGAGATTCATTACAACCCAAGCTCACTTCAAGGAAACGACAGTGACTGGGAGTTTCTGGAATTGCACAACCTTGAGACACACGCTGTGTCACTGTTCAATTGGTCCATGGACAGTGGAGTCACCAAAACGTTTGAAGAGCAAGACAGCATCCCCGCACAAGGTTTCTTTGTGATTGCTCGCAATGCGGATTCTCTTCTCACCATGATGCCCCCCACTGTTCCTTGGTGCGAGTGGAATAGCGGACAGAGCCTGAATAACACAGGAGAAACCATAACCCTTCGAAGATGGGATGGTTCGCTCGCCGACCAAGTGATCTATGAGGACAGCGATGGCTGGATGACGGCTCCCGATGGAATGGGGCCAAGCCTCGAGTGGATGGACACGGGACTTCCCAACGAAAGCGCTAGCTCATGGGGCGCCTCGTTTACTCTAGGCGGCACCCCCGGAGCCTCCAATAGCATGTGGGGGCTTTCCGAACCAGAATGAATGAATCAATCGGCGGGTTGCAGTCGCTGCAGCTCGCCGTCTATCATTACCTCTAAGGTCTCTCCAACGATGAGGGTGACCATGGTACCGTCCGAATCAATTCGGATTTCCAATTGACGCCCTCGGAAAAGCATAGAAAATTGAAGCGCATTCCATTTTGCGGGCAACGCTCCTTTGAATTCCGGAACTCCGTTGCGCACACGAAACCCACCGAAGCCTTCTACGACAGATAACCACGTACCGGCCATCGAGGTAATGTGCAACCCTTGGTACACCTCCTTGTTGTAGTCATCCAAGTCCAAACGCGCCGTGCGCAAATAATGTGCATACGCTTCGTCCTTCTTTCCAAGCTTAGAAGCCAAAATGGCATGCACACAGGGCGACAAACTGGATTCGTGAACCGTTTTCGGCTCATAAAATGCATAATTCTGCTCATGCACTTCCTGATTAAAATCATCTTGAAAAAAGTACATTCCTTGCAGGACATCCGCTTGCTTGATGAACACAGATCGCAGGATACGGTCCCAACTCCAGTGCTGGTTGATCGGGCGGTGTTCTGCAGGGATATCTGATGCGGTTAGCTGCTCCTTGTCCATAAAACCGTCTTGTTGCAAAAAGACACTGGAGCCATCCAATCGCGGCTGATACATTGCGGAAGCAACGGCCTTCCAACGCGCGACTTCACCCGCTGGATTGACTTGATATTCAGCACATAGTTTGCCCCATACTTCGGGCTCATTCTGCATCAAGGCCGCTGCAGAATCAGCAGCATATTGCAAGCACCAGGCCGCCAAATAATTGGTATACCAATTGTTATTGACGTTGTTCTCGTATTCATTCGGTCCAGTAACACCTAAGATCACGTATGCTTGCTTCGGCTCAGACCATTGCACACGTTGGGCCCAAAACCGTGCAACTCCAAGAATCACAGCAAAACCAGCTTCGGCCATATACGCTTGGTCTCCCGTGTAATTGATGTAGTTCCAAATAGCGTATACCATCGCTCCGTTGCGGTGGATTTCCTCAAAGGTGATTTCCCACTCATTGTGACATTCCTCGCCGTTCATCGTAACCATCGGGTACAATGCCGCTCCACAAGAAAACCCTAATTTCTCGGCATTCTCTATGGCACGATCCAAATGGTGGTAGCGATACAAAAGCAGCTGTTTGGCTACACCTTTCTCGTGCCCTGCCAAGAAAAAGGGCAGGCAGTAGGCTTCCGTATCCCAATAACTCGCACCACCATACTTCTCACCCGTAAAGCCCTTGGGACCAATATTCAGCCTGGCGTCATCTCCACGGTACGTCTGATTCAAATGAAAAATATTGAATCGAATGGCTTGCTGTGCACCCACATCACCGTCGATCACGATATCTCCGTGATTCCAGATGGACATCCACGCCTTTTTGTGTTCATCCAACAATGTCGCATACGTCCGCCCCTCGGCGTCTTTGGCAGCGACCTTTGCCGCTTCCAAGACCTGGCCATGCACGTGATGAAGGGACGTTGCAATCCCAACAAATTTCTCTAACACCACCGTCTCTCCCGCTTTTAACGACGCGTTGTAAGCGACCACGCCAGCATGAGTTGAAGTGGAGTTGGACGACGGCAAGACTGCCGTTTCTCCCTTCTCATGGATGGTGCGAACACGATTTCTCATCGCAGCAGCCGTTTCAAAGTGTGTCTTTTCCGTTTCATTGAGAACCGCGGCACTTCCGTCTTCCTGGGATTCTACTGAACGTATTTTCCAAAACGCATCGTCCCAATTGCTGTCTTCATTCTTGACGTCGGCATCAATACCCGGACGCAGCTCAACGTGCATAGCACCTGAGACGGCCCGCACAGCATACCGTATGGCGGCTGTTTCTGGACTGTGCATTGAACAAAAGCGTTCCGACTCGACGACAATAGTGCACTGGTTTTGAAGGGTCACCTCAAATTTTCGCTTCAAGACTCCTTCGCGCATGTCCAATTCCCGATGGAACTGGTGCACGGTATACACGGCGTTTAAATCCACGCGCTCTCCGTCAACGTAGAGGTCTATGGAAATCCAATTCGTCGCATTGAGAACTTTGGCAAAATATTCGGGATAGCCATTTTTCCACCAGCCTACTCGTGTCTTATCCGGATAATAAACACCGGCTAAGTAGCTCCCTTGATGCGAATCACCAGAATAGTGCTCTTCGAAATTCGCCCGTTGTCCAAACCGACCATTGCCAATAGAAAATAGAGATTCGGAAGAACGGACTGATTCAGAATTCCATTCCGATTCAATCAGACACCACGGGTCATTCACCAATTTTGACATGAATTCAGCTGCATCACTTGTGAGTGAGCAAGTTCTGAATTTCAGACCAATTCAGGTCACCTAAACCTGAAACAACCGCATCGGCCTGTCCAAGTTCTTCTTTTCGACCAATACCCAAAACACAAAAACCTCCGGAAATTGCCGCCTGAACGCCGGCTGAAGCATCCTCCACAACGAGGCATTCTTCAGGAAGAAGCCCCAAAGCATTGGCTCCCATCAAGAAAACTTCAGGGTCTGGCTTCGATAATGTTAGATGGTTTCCATCCACGATGGTGTCAAACGCATCGAGCAAACCCAACTTGGAGAGAATCTGCTCTGCATTCTTGGAAGAAGAGCCCAAACCAATTTTTACGCCCAATACTTTCAGTTCATCGATCAAGGCGACGATTCCTGGCAAGGCATCTGACGGTTGAATTTGTGCGGCTAGCCCGAGGTAATGCGCATTCTTTTTCTCCATCAACCTCAGCTTGGTATTGGAATCCAATACCAAGTTTCCCTTCTGAAGAATGAACTCCAGACTATCTACGCGCGAAACCCCTTTGAGTTTTTCGTTGTCCGACTCATCAAACGGAACGCCCAATTCATCTGCCAACGTTCTCCATGCCACGAAATGATGCGAGGCTGTGTCAACGATGACTCCATCCAAATCAAATAGGCATCCTTTGAAGGTCATGCGATTAAGCTTGGTTTTCTGACAAGATATACTGAACGTGGTAGGAAGATAACCCGTCAATAGGACGCTTGATGATCTGACCTACTCGTATCCCTTCACGCTCACACACGTGCCTCAGAACAGGTTGAAAATGATAGGCTACTGAGCCTACAAAGTGAACCGGCACATCCTTGTAATTGTCGTAACACTTAATGTGCGCGTCAACAAATGCCTGGAAACCTTCTTCCAAAAGCGATATAATTTGAGGAACATCCTGGTGGCGACCAATGAACGTCATAAACGAGGCCAAGAAAACATTGGCGTTGGGCTCCTTGTACACCCGATTTACAATATCATCTTTTGAGAACCCATAGGTCTTCACAAAGTCCTCTTGGACCATTGGGTCCAATTTGTGGTAAAAATGAGACGTGAGTAAGCGTTTTCCAAACCAAGAACCACTGGCTTCATCACCCAAGATATAAGCCAAGGCAGGAACAACTTCAGACGTTGTTTCACCGTCGAAAAAACACGAGTTGGATCCCGTACCAATTATACACGTAATCGCAGGTTCGCCCTCGTACGTGCTGTAAGCAGCTCCATCCAAATCATGCCCCACTAACACCGTCGCATTCGGAAAAACCCGCTCCAATCCGTCGCGAATTACAGCGCACAAGGACTCTGAACTGCTGCCAGCGCCATAAAAGTAGACGCGATCAACGTCAGAAGCCATCTCGACAGCCTCTGGCGTATCCATCATCACCTTTGCGACCAGGTTCGCGTCGTGGAAGTAAGGATTGAACCCCATGGTGTTGAATTCCCCCAAAACCTGACCTGCGGCATCAATGGCCATCCAATCACACTTTGTAGATCCACTATCAGCTATGAGAATATTCATCGTAATCGTATCAGGTATAAAATCTAGCCCTCCCCTAATTCTTTAAAAATCAAATGCGTCCAACCAAGTCGGCAACCCGAGCGGCATAACCCGCCTCATTGTCATACCAACCGAACACCTTTACAGTCGTTCCCGTTGCCAAGGTCAGGCCTGAATCAAAGATGCATGAGTGACCATTGCCAACGATATCGACAGATACAAGAGGATCTTCAGAATATTCAAGGATTCCCTTCATAGCACCCTGGGATGCGTGCTTCATTGCAGCATTCACCTCTGCCGCGGTAGCGGGCTTTTTCAAAATTGCAGTCAAATCTGTCACGGACCCTGTTGGAGTCGGTACACGAATGGCCAAGCCATCCAATCGACCCGCCAACTGTGGCAACACCAATCCCACAGCCTTCGCTGCTCCTGTTGATGTAGGGATCATGCTCAAGGCAGCAGCACGAGCGCGACGCAAATCACTGTGTGGCGCATCTTGCAAACGTTGGTCAGCCGTATACGCGTGAATCGTCGTGATAAAGCCGTGGTCAATTCCATATAAATCATCAAGAACCTTGGCCATTGGAGCCAAGCAATTCGTTGTGCAGGAAGCGTTGGATACGATGCGATCATCCGCAGTTAAGATGTGGTCATTGACCCCCAAAACAACGGTCTTCAAATCTCCCTTGGCCGGTGCACTGATGACCACCTTGCCAGCGCCTGCTTCCAAATGCAATCCCGCTTTTTCAGCGGTTGCAAAAACACCTGTGGATTCGACGACTACATCAACTTTTAATGTGCTCCATGGCAAATCAGCAGGATTTCTCTCAGCGGTAATGTGAATCGTTTCACCGTTCACAACAAGGTGCCCTCCTGAGACTGATACTTCACCTGCAAAACGGCCATGAACACTATCAAATTTTAGCAAATGAGCTAACGTGTTCACATCGGTCAAGTCATTGATTCCGACAACACGCACACCTTCACGGTCCAACAATTGTCGAAACGCTAAGCGACCAATTCTACCAAACCCGTTGATTGCAATGTTCTTCATAATCTTTTCAATAAATCGTTCAATTTCTTAAATGGACAGAATGCGAGCAAGCCGCACCTCATCCTCTAATTCCTGTGTTTTGTTTACAATGACTTCCTCAAAAGGAAAGTAGACCAACTGATCATTGATGATGCCCGCCATGACATTGCGTTTTCCAGAAAGCAATCCTTCTACAGCCGCAACTCCCAACTTGGAGGCCAGCAAACGATCAAAGCAGCTCGGCTCCCCTCCTCTTTGTAAATGCCCCAAAACAGTGATTCGCGTATCATAGCGTTGATCCAATTCATGCACCTTTTTCGCGATGTCATAGGCCCCACCCTCAGGATGCCCTTCCGCCACAATCACAATCGAAGATGTCTTGTTCGACGCTTGTCCTCGGTCCAAAATATCGACAAGCTCTTGTATCGAAATACCTGTTTCCGGGGTCATAACAGCAACTGCACCGGTTGCAATTCCTGCATGCAGCGCGATAAATCCACTGTCACGGCCCATCACCTCTACAAAAAACAACCGGTTGTGGCTGTCTGCCGTATCACGAATTTTATCGACGGCTTCAACGACCGTGTTGGTTGCCGTATCAAAACCAATGGTGAAGTCCGAACCAGAGAGATCGTTGTCTATCGTTCCCGGCAAACCAATGACAGGAAATCCCGTTTCTTTATAAAAATGCATCGCCCCCTCGAAGGTACCATTGCCTCCAATGACGACAAGCGCCTCCACATTGTGCTCCAAAAGTTGCTGGTGCGCCTTCCTTCGTCCCTCTTCCGTTCTGAACTCCTGACAACGCGCTGATTTCAAAATCGTGCCTCCACGTCCAAGAATTTTAGCCACAGATCGAACATGCAAGCGTTTGAAGTCACCTTGAATCAATCCCTGATACCCCTGAAACACCCCAACAGCTTCACATCCATGGTAAACAGCTGCTCGAACGACTGCTCGAATTGCAGCATTCATGCCAGGCGCATCGCCTCCTGAAGTTAAAACGGCAATTTTCTTCATGCTCTCGGTTCCTATTGTATAGCCTGCACAGTTGTTGAGCAGTTGATACGGCGGGCGAATATACGTTGAGTTTAATTCCGAATCCAAGACTTAGTGTAATTAATACACATAACGAGCGAATTGAGAACTAAAGATGTACTTTCGCTTTATGATGGAACACGATGCTTTGCACATCTCCGTTGATTGCGTAATCTTTGGTTATGACGACAACGGTTTGAAGGTCCTTTTGATCAACCAACAGCTTCCAAACAACGGACTGGGTCTGGATATCAAATCCCAGCCACAGCTTCCAGGCGACCTGATTCTCATCAACGAAGGCTTGCTTGAAGCGGCCAAACGTGTTCTATTGGAATTGACACAACTCAATGGCATTTATCTGAAACAATTTCATGCTTTTGGAGATCCGACGCGGGTTCAAGATGCCAAGGATCGGGCATGGCTTCAGTCGTTAAGGACACTTCCTGATCAACGAGTCATCACAGTAGCTTACTTTGGGTTGGTGAGCCTTCAAGATTTTTCTCCGAAACCCGCATCATTTGCAGGAAGTGTGCATTGGGTTGATTTGAATGATATTCCTGCCCTTGCATTTGACCACAACGAAATTCTTTCATCCGGATTTGAAGCACTGCGTGAACAACTTGAAAGTCATCACATCAGTTTCGAATTGCTTCCTAAGAAATTCACGTTGAGCCAGCTTCAGGCGTTGTATGAATTGGTCTTGGATAAAAAATTCGACAAGCGAAATTTCCGAAAGAACGTGAAGCGCATGCCACACGTGGTTCCACTCAACGAGAAGCAGAAGGGCGTCATGCACAAGCCAGCCCAGCTATTTAGCTTCAATCCCAATGAAATTTCGGAATGAACCCCGTGAGAACGTCTTTTCAAAGCGTCATTGAAGTCTGAGCTCATGAAGGATTCCGCTCGCTGCTGCTTCTTCCTGCTTTTTTTTGCAGGCTACCTTCAGTCTGGATCCACGGCCGTTGCTCAAGGAATGTTACCTCATCCTGCTAACGGTGTGCCCTTTGTTCAGAATGACCTGCCCACCATTCACATTGAATGCGGAGAAGCTCTGGAATGGATGTATGAGGAGTCCAACTGGTATTCCAATGAAGAGCATCCTGCCTCTTTTATTTTTCAATCAGCGGGTAGCACCGATACCGTTTCGAACATCGGATTTCGTCTGCGCGGAAACACGTCAAGAGCCGCAGATAAAAAGTCATTTAAAATCTCGTTCAACACGTTCAATCCCGGCGGGTCTTGGGAAGGTATTGAGAAAATGAATCTCAATGGAGAGCACAACGACCCGAGCGTCATCCGAGCGCGCTTGATTTGGGAAGGCATGCGCGACGCTGGCTTGCCTGTCTCCAGAAGCAATCACGTCAATTTATTCGTCAACGGAGTGTACCATGGGCTCTACTATAACCTCGAACACATCGATGAAGAGTGGCTAGAAAAACGGTTTATTCAAGATCATGGGAATCTGTGGAAGTGCACCTATCCTGCCAATCTCACCTACCAAGGTTCATCCGGTGAGGATTACAAATTCACACCGAGCTGGAGCGAAGACCGCGTGTATGACCTGAAGACCAATGTAGCGGAAGACCACTACGGTGCCTTGGCTCAATTCATCGATGTCCTGAACAACGAACCCTTGGAGTCGCTTCCCTGCGCTCTTGAAGATGTCTTTGATGTTTACGGCTATCTGAAGATTGCTGCCGCTGAAATCCTCTGTGGCCATTGGGACAATTACATTGGGAATAAAAACAACTTCTACCTGTACCACAGGCCTGAAGACCAGCGCATCGTTTACATTCCTTACGACGCTGACAATGCATTGGGTATTCAATGGTTTGGAGAATGGACCAACCAAGACCCTTACAGCTGGACGGATGCATCAGACAGACCCTTGTATACACGCTTGATGGCTGTTCCAGCGTATAAAACGGCATTCACTTATTTCATGCGGCAGCTCATGGATGAGACCTACACACTGGATTGGATGCAAGCCCGGGGTGAAGTGATCCAATCCACGATCGGCATTTCCATTGCGGATGACTCATTTTACACCATGGACTATGGCTTCGATGCCGATGATTTCACCCTTGCATTGTCCGAGAATTGGGGCGGACACGTGGCATGGGGAATTGTACCGTTTATGGAGAGCCGGCAATTTTGGGCCGACATTCAATTGGATGAAGCCCTCGAATGGGGTCCGCTTTCTTTGACTGCGTGGGCGCCGAGCCCCTTGGTCAATGACACGCTCACCGTTCATGCATGGATTGCATCAACTGAGGGCAACACAATCAACTCCATCCATGCTGACGTTCAAATGGAGGCCACTTCCAACGTGTCTTATCCTTTGTCACTGGTTGAATCCAGCGAGTTTGGGAGCCTCTGGGAAGCTGAGATCCCGATGAATGGCAGTGCGCATGCCTGGTGGACAGTGGTCGCTGAGTCTGAGAACAATGCGGTGCAATCGCCGTGTACATCTCGCCAAGTTTGGAATGCATCACTCAGCAATGGCTTGGTGATTAACGAGGCCATGCCGCTCAACAACAGTTTCATGCAGGATGAAGCCGGCGGGTATGCCGATTGGGTAGAATTGTACAACGCAGGCAACGCGCCCATCAACCTGAGTTATCATTATCTCACCAACCGCCTCGACTGGCCAAACCGATGGTCTCTGCCGAATGTCACGCTCGACCCCGGTCAGCACGTGGTGTTTTATTGTGATGATGATGTTGAAGACGGGCCCCTTCACGCTCCGTTTCATCTGGACGCTGACAGCGGCGATGTGTTCATCACGACGATGGACGCCGACGCCTGGCGTCTGATCGACTCGGCGCATTGGAATGGTGCAGCTCCCAATGCGAGTTGGGGGAGGACAACAGACGGAGCACCCTCTTGGACCTGGTTTTTCCTATTTACCGACACCCCTCCGACACCCAACGCTCCCAATGGAGACATGGAGAATGTCGTATCCGAAACCGCATCGCTTGAGGCCCCTTGGCATCCTAACAACCCACATCGAGCGGGTCAGCCGATTTCAATGCCGCATTCCAACGTCTGGAATTTATACCAGTCCAATGGCGTGCACATTGCAGCCGGAGAGTCTTCCCGAATTCCAGGCAATCTTCTTCAACCCGGTGCATACATTGTGCACTGGAACCTATTGGAACCGAGCTCACCCCAGTCACACACCATCCTTGTGCAATGAACACGATAACGATTCAGCAGACGTCAAATTTGACCAAAAACACGGTGTCTCGCATAGCGAAAGCAGCCCGCCTAAACCTCTTCCTTTGGTTCTTCACAGGTGTTCTATTTGCTCAAAACGCATCCGGACAAGTGATTTGGACAGATCCCGCTTTCCCCACAGCTGACGACCTGGTCACCCTCTACTTCGACAGCGGGTTAGGCAACGGCGAATTGGAAGGCGTTATTCCCGTCTACATTCATACGGGTGTCATTACCAGTGAAAGTTCAGGTCCAAGCGATTGGCAGTTTGTGCAAACGACATGGGGTGTGAGCGATGCTGAGTACGTTCTGAATCCTGAAGGCAGCGGAGTCCATTCTTTCGATTTCAACGGGTTGACCTTGGCAGCATATTATGGGATTCCTGATGGTGTCAGCATCGAAAACTTAGCCATGGTATTTCGCAATGCATCGGGAAGTCTCGTGGGGCGTAACGCGGATGGTTCAGACATCTTTTATGAAGTCAGTACCGGTGCTTTTTCTGTTTCCATCCAAACGCCTGAGCTTGGGTATGCCGTTTTAGGAATTGGAGAATCGCTTGCTATTTCCGGACAAGCTTCGGAAGCGAGTGAAATGGAATTGTTCATCAATGAAGAGTCGGTGACGACAGCTTCAGGAACCTCATTGACGTATGATTTTGAGGCCTTGGATGCAGGGCAATACAACCTGCTGATGGTAGCAGACAATGGCAGTTCTGTGGCCTCGGATTCAGCGACACTGACTGTGTTGCCCGGCAGTCCTGTCACTGCTTGGCCACCCAATGGATCTGAAGATGGTATCAAGTATCTCTCCGACACGAGTGTACGGCTTCAATTGTATGCCCCGTCAAAAGAGCACGTATTCGCAGTGGGAGACTTCAACAATTGGGAACTGAGTTACGATTACTTGATGACGCCCACTCCAGATCAGTCGCGTTACTGGATTGACCTCACCGGCTTAACACCCGGCCAAGAATATCGATTTCACTACCACATCATGCCCGACGACATGCGGGTCGCAGATGCGTATTCAGAAGTGGTCTTGGATCCATGGAATGATGGCTGGATTTCAGAATCGACCTACCCGGATTTGATGCCCTTTCCCAACATGCTGACGGAGAACAAGCCCGTTTCCGTGTTTCAAACAGCGCAACAAGACTACCCTTGGAGCGATGCAGAATTTCAGCGACCAGAAAACGACCAATTGATTGTGTATGAATTGCTCGTTCGCGACTTCACTGAAGAACGCAATTTCCAGACCATATTGGACACCTTAGATTATCTCGATCGGCTGGGGATCAACGCCATCGAGTTCCTGCCAATCAATGAGTTCAATGGAAACGACAGCTGGGGATACAACCCCACATTCTATTTGGCACTCGACAAAGCTTATGGAACGAAAAACGCGTTTAAATCGCTCGTGAATGCTTGCCATGAACGTGGAATCGCTGTCATTTTAGATGTTGCATTGAATCATGCGGACACCCCCAATCCATTTCTCGAGATGTATTGGAACGATGCCGAAAATCAACCAGCTGCGAGCAACCCGTGGTTCAATGAAGTGTCGCCATCACCGGAAACGTGGTTTTATGATTGGAATCACGAAAGCGGGGCCACAGTGGCCTTCATGAAACGAACATTGGCCTATTGGATCAATGAATATCATGTGGACGGATACCGATTGGACTTTTCAAAAGGCATGACCCAAACCTCCGGCTGGGGCAATGGATATGACCAAAGCCGGATCAACATCCTCAACAACTATGCGGATCACGTGTGGAGCTCCGACCCTGGCATCTACATGATCCTAGAACACTGGACTGACAACAGTGAATTGCAAGCCTTGGTCGAAGATGGCTTCATGGTTTGGGCCAATACGTCCCATGAATATTCCGAAGCTTTGATGGGCTATGGATCCAATTTCAATTGGGCGAATTATCAGGAACAGGGCATGTCCTCCCCCCACGTAGTAAGCTATCCAGAAAGCCACGATGAAGAGCGCTTGATCTATAAGGCACTTTCATTTGGAAATGGCGACGGTGGTTACCAAGTTTCCGACTTGAATACGGCTTTGGCTCGCATGGAAGCCTTGCAGTGCTTCAACATCCCACTTCCTGGGCCTAAAATGCTCTATCAATTTGAAGAGTTGGGGTACGATTACAGCATCAACACGTGCAGTGATGGTACGACCATCAGCGAAAATTGCCGCACAGAAGCCAAACCTGTCCGATGGGATTATCGAGACAATGCGAATCGCTATCGCATCCACGAGGTCATCTCGGGATTGGCTCATCTAAAAACAACGTATCCCGACCCTTTCACTTCAAACAACTACAACTTTGATGTTGGAGGGTATGGAAAGCGACTTCTCATCAATGGCATCGATCTCAATGCCGTGATTGTTGCCAACTTTAAGGTGACCGACTTGAGCATGATTCCGGGGTTTCAGCATACCGGAATGTGGTACGACTACTTTACAGGGACATCCTTTGACGTTTCGGATGTGAATGCGTTTATGGATTTCGCTCCAGGCGAGTACCATGTGTTTTTGGACGCCGACATCGCCTCACCTATAACCAACGGGATCAGCGCACATGCCGGTTCTGACCTTCAGTTTAATCTCCATCCCAACCCTGCCTCGAACATCATCCATTGCTCATTCTCATCACAGTCATTGAATGACTGTGAATTGAAAGTCTTGGACACCACCGGTCAACTGATTTCCCGACAAAACGTTACACCTTGGCATGATGGAACGACTGAGTTCACCATTTCCGTTGCTGATTGGAACGCTGGATTGTATTTCATTCAGCTCGTGCATGATGGCCGGATGGATACTCAGCGGGTCATTGTTCATTGATGATACTGTTTCTACGGTGTATATTTTTTTGAATCCATAAGTTTGCCTCGTAAACCTTATTTGATGCGCTTAAAATCAATTCTCCTTTTGCTCATCCTGAGCAGTCCGCTTATTGGCTTCGGTCAAACGTTGAGCGGTACAATCGTCGATGCGCAAGGCAATCCCTTGCCCTCCGCCTCGGTTATTGTCGATGGAACGGATGGTCAGTTCGCAGGAATGGACGGGAGCTTCTCGCTGTCCCTATCAAAAGGAAGCCATCAGGTCTCCTTCTCATTCATTGGATACCTCACGCAAAAACGCTCCGTTGACATTCAAAACACCTCCATCGAATGGTCCATTGTTTTGGAGGAAGATGCGGTGATGATCGAGGATGTTGTCGTTGTGGGCTATGGTGTCCAGCGTAAAAAAGAAGTGACAGGATCCATTGTTCAGGTTTCTGCCAAACAAATCACAGGAATCCAAACACCTTCTTTTGAAGCCGCACTTCAGGGCCAAGCCGCCGGTGTTCAAGTGAGCCAATCCTCGGGTGTAGCCGGATCAGCGTCCTTGATTCGCGTGCGGGGAGTCGCTTCTGTCTCCGCTGCCGGTGACCCGCTTTACGTCATTGATGGCATTCCCATTACCCAAGAATATTTCTTGAGAGGAAATTCAGGAGCCTTCAATAACAATCCTCTGGCTTCCATCAACCCCAACGACATCGAATCTGTGGAAATCCTCAAGGATGCCGCTGCGACTGGAATTTACGGGTCACGAGGAGCCAATGGGGTCATCTTGATTACCACAAAACGCGGAAGAAAAGGAACTTCTTTTGAATTTAGCACACGCGCAGGATTCGGCATACCCGCCACGCGCCCCAACATGATGGACACCGAGTCGTATTTGACCCTGCGACAAGAAGCATGGGAAAATGACGGCGGAACCGGATATGTCTGGCTTCCGAACTTGACGTCGTCATCAGATGATCCGCTGACACGTAAAGAGGCGTACCTCCAGGCGTTGCAGACCAATACCAATTGGGTCGACGAAACAACCGGTCTCGGAACCAAAGGAAACGTCAACTTTGGAGTCCGGCATGGCGGTTACCGCTACAACCTGTATGCCGGCGTTTCACAAGACAACAACGGAAGCTACTTGCTTGGCAACAGCTACAATCGCTCGAGCGCTCGAGTCAATTTTGATTGGACCCCAAAACCTTGGGCCAAGGTCATTTTAAGTTCATCCCTGAGCCGAGGTCAAAACAACCGCATTGATGCGGCTTGGTCAGGCGGATTGGGAGATGCCATGTCCAATGCGCTGCCGTACTACCCCGTTCGCTATTTAGAGGATCAAGTGGATGCCAATGGTACTGTTACCAATGAAGCGGGAGAATATTTCTTGTGGTTTGATGAATGGGGAACCACAAAGAATCCAGTCGCCGTTCGTGAATTGAAGCAATGGAAGAATACAGAGGACCGTTCCATCAACAACGCACAATTGGTATTGACTCCCCTCAAAGACCTTCATGTCAAACTATCAGGGGGCTTTGACTACATGCACCTCAAGGAGGACCTGTTCAATCCAGGAGCCTTGTCGATCACCTCGGATCTCGGGAGCGCCAATCGCAATGCGAATTATGTTCTCAACTGGAATTACAGCGCCACCGCCGATTATTTGTTGGAATTGGATGACACCCAGACGTTGAATTTCCTCGTAGGCAGTGAGTTTCAACGTACGGACAACTATGGATATGGCTTGTTTTACGGACAAGTGGACGGGCCCATTTTTGAAAACGATTCCCTCTCAGATGATGCTGCCAATGTCAACAGAACGGTCAACTTGCCTTCGCAGCATAGCTTCTTGTCGTACTTCGGACGAGTCAACTATGCGTTGAAAGACCGATATTTCGTTCAAGCGACAGCCCGTGTAGACGGAAGCTCTCGTTTCGGCCGGGAGAGTCGCTACGGATTCTTTCCTTCATTGTCCGCAGGATGGGTCATTTCTGATGAGTCGTGGTTCTCTTCGAGGCACGTGAATTTCTTGAAATTTCGAACGAGTATCGGACTTACTGGAAATGCAGCGTTGCCTGATTACGCGCGATTCGGCACCTACTCACCCGCAAACAATGGCAACACATATGCAGGAGACTCCATTCTTTACCCGATTCAACCGGAAAACCCCTTCTTGCGATGGGAAACATCCCGAACGGTTGATGCCAGTGTAGAGATGGGACTGTGGCAAGACCGGGTCACCTTAGAGCTCGCAGGCTACCACAAGTATTCAACAGATGTCCTCATGAATGTCAGCACACCAGCGAGCACGGGGTTCACCAACTTTTGGGACAATGTTGGCACCATCCTCAATCGCGGGGTTGAATTCTCCATTAAGTCCAGAAACTTGACCGGAGACTTGCAGTGGAATACAGACTTGAACATTGCACGCAATTACAATGAGCTGATTAATATCGGAAACTACACACCCGATGCCGTCAGTGGCGGAACCAATGATTCGCGCGTCATCGTAGGCCGACCTGTCGGGAGTTTTTACCTGGTAGAACACAGCCATGTTGATCCTGAAACGGGGCTTCCTGTTTATTTGGACCTCGACGGCAACGAGACCTACGAATACAGCAACGACATCCGTAAATATGTGGGTGACGGACTGCCGGACGTCATTGGTGGAATGAACAACACCTTTCGTTACAAGAACTGGGACCTCAGCGGCTTGGCCACCTTTAGCATTGGAGCTAAAATCTTCGATTCCTCTGCAAAAAGGCAACTGGGTGTCGTGACAGGATGGAATATGCGAGAAGAAAAGCTGGACCGGTGGAGACAACCGGGAGATGAGGCGACCTACCCAAGACTCACCTTGGACGAGACGACGTACAGTTTGCCTTCTGGGTTTCCATGGTGGAATACCAGTTTGTTCATTTACGATGCCTCGTATATCCGTTTGCGGAACGTGACTCTCGGGTTCACCGTTCCCTTGCCTCCGGGATCAACGATGTCAGCGTGCCGCATTGCTTTGAATGCAACCAACCTGCTGACAATCACCAATTTTCCAGGCCTTGACCCCGAAGTTGTTCGTGATTTCGAAAATGCACAAGACCGCAACATGAGTCCAAACGTGACGTATTTGACGCCACCGCAGGAACGGGCGATCACGTTGTCGATATCGACCACATTTTAATCCCAGCTTATCATGAAAATGAAACACCTCCTCCTTCTTGCTGGCATTGCGATGGCTGCCATCTCATGTGACCGGCTCCTTGAATTTGAACCCGGGGATGTCATCTTGGCCGAAGACGCCATTCAAGACACGGATGACTTACAACGGCTGCTGGTTAGTACCTATGACGTCTTGGCCAACCTCTATGGTGGTCGCGTTCAAATCATCAACGAATTGCGCGGCCCCAATTTTGGAGCACCCGATAATAGCCTGGACTTTACCGCAGTTTACAACCGCGAGACCACTTTTTTTACCGGTATCAATGGCGGTGCATACACCGACTTCTATTATGCGATTTACCGTTCAAATGTCCTCATTGAGAACTTTCAATTTGTCACGGACCTCACGGCAACCGATGAACTTCGTCTTGAAGCAGAAGCTCGATTTGTACGGGCCATTTGCCATTGGGGAGCTGTGAAAATCTATGCGCGGCCATACGGATACACGCCGGACAATAGCCATCCCGGTGTACCGCTTCGCCTCGAGTCTAGTCAAGACCCTTTGCCACGTGCTCCTGTCGGCGCCGTTTACACGGCGATTGTTGAGGACCTCAACTTTGCCTTGCAGAATTTGCCTGCGACCAATGGTGTGTACGCGACGCAACATGCCGCTCGCGCATATCTCGCTCAAATTCATTTTTTAATGGGAGACTATGCCCTGGCCGCATCGTATGCTTCTTCTATCATTGAATCAGGAGACTTCACGCTGGACGAGGACCTCGACCGTTTTGAAACGGACATGATCAACACTGAAACAGTCTTTGGAATTGTCAGCCAACCCAATGATTTTAGGAGCTCTTGGTTTCGTGACAATCTGCGTTCAGACAATACGAGCTCTCCCCAATTGGCATTCAGTGAAGACTTTGCGTTCTTCATGAGCCTTTCTGGAGCAGGTGACGCACGCTCTCAATGGTATACTTCCGGTACTCGAGCGCTTTGCAATCGATTCAACAACAAAGAATACTTCAACATTCCATTGGCACACTTGACCTTAATGCATCTCATTCGTGCAGAGGCATTGGCTGAAACCGGTTTGGAATTGTCCACGGCCATTGCCGACATCAATGCCATTCGAGATCGGGCGTATGGACCCGGTAATTTTATTTTACCAGAGTCAGCTACGGCTGAAGAAATCCGAGATGCCGCTCGTGACGAATTCCGAAAAGAAACTGCGGGTGAAGGCCATTGGACGGACCAATTGTTACGCAGAGGAACCATGGGCGAAGACATTCTCATTCGGGATGCCTCTTGGGATTGTCCAGGAATGTCACTTCAATTCTCCAATTCAGAAAACACGGTGGACGGCTTCGTCCTCAACGAAGAAGGCGGTTGTCTTTAAATAGAAATCATGATGCTACAATCCACACGCTTTACCGCTGCATTGACCTTACTCGTCTGCAGTACACTCCTTGTCGCTTTGAATTCCTGCAAACCTGAGGTTACCGGTGAATTGGGCGAGCCATTTGACAAGGTCGAGGGCATGATCGGCACCTGGGAACTCCAGGCCTTTACACAACAAGACCTCAACAGCCCCATTAAGGAGACCCGCGATCTTAGTGATTTTTTTCTCGATGGAATCGCAACGCCTTTGCAAATCACATTTGATGCCAACCGCAACTATTCCGTAGCCATTGAATTGGGAAAGAATTACTTCGGTGAGGGCGGAACCTGGGGGTTTGATGATGATTTGTTTCCAAGTTATTTACAGCTCTACACAGTCTCCGACACCCTACAGTACAACTTAGGGGGCATGGTACGGAGCTTTGACCAATCCATGCGGATTGAGTACAGAAGGGACTGCAACGATGCGCCCACCAATATTTACACGTTCGAATTCAACCGAATCAATTGATTCTCATGAAGAAGCTACTCACCATTCTACTGGCCGTGTCTCCTGCTTTCCTAGCGCATGCTCAGAAAGCCTACGTTTTGCCATCTCCCACCGATGCCAATTCTGAAATGACCTTGTTCATCGACATGAATCAAAGCGAAGATGGAATTCAAGGCAACGGTTTGTCAGCAATTCTCGATGCTTTTCCAGATACGACGTTGTACTTATGGACTTGGAACCCTTCAGGTCCAGCTGCCGGCAATGGCGATTGGGACAACTCCGCAGACCACCAAGCATTGACCAAAGTGGGACCCAAGTTGTATGCTATGACCTTTGTACCCACTGACTATTATGGTGTGGATGGCCCCACGCTTTTCTCGAGAGGCATCTCGTGTTTGGCCAAATTGAGAAGTGGTATGGCGATGGAAGGTTTTGCCTTTGAGGCCAAATCCGAAGACATGCATGTCGATATCGTTCCTGAATTGTGCAATGGCCGCATCTGTATCTTTCCTGAATTGCGGGAACGCGATGATTACCTCACGTTGACCTACAACAACGACAAAGAGGTGCAATATGAAGGATTGCAAGACATGGGTGAGGATGAGTGTTACCTCTATCTGCTCGGCAAAGTGGACTTGTTCACCGAATATGAATACGTACCCTTGGAAATGGTGACCTCAACACCTGAATTGAAGTTGACTTCTTTGGGCGACGGTAAATTCAGGACAACCATGATTCCTGAGGATTTTTTCGCTGCTGATTTGGCGGAAGGAGAAACTCTCAGTGAAATTATCTTTTACATCGTTCGAGAAGGATTTACGTATCCTCCTGGACCTCCTTCTTACTATCAGTTCATCTCGTTTTTAGATTGCGAATGAACCTGCGCATCATCTCAGGAGTCTCGACCTTGATCATTTTCGGTTTACTTGGAGCATGTAAAACTGAAAACGGAAGATATAACCTGCAACAACCGTTCACGCCTATTCAGCTTCTTTCAGACTCAACGGCTGTCGTTTTGGATGACTTTCTTGGGAATGAATTGCTGATAGATTCTGTTTTTTATGGACGTCGGAAAGTCAACATTCTGCCAACCGAGAATTCACAGAACGGGAAGGTCACACTGTACCAACAACCCCAAGGAGGTCTCGGGGTATTGGCCATTTGGTCCAATGGAGACCACTGGGAAATCCCTGTGTTTCCATCTGAAATGGAACAGGTCCAGTTTCGCTTGGATGGGTATGACAATGCACAATCAATCTTCTTAAAAGGTGCCATGAACGGGTGGAGTTCGACAGCGAGCCCACTCACATATGATGGCACGGGTTGGACGTGTCCTTTTACGCTCCCTCGCGGAAAGCATGCGTATCAATTGATCATCGATGGTCAAGAACAAGCAGACCCCACCAACACCAACAGCATTCCCAATGGATTTGGGGCCCTCAACTCCATCTTACAAGTAGGCAATGAGACCGCCAATCTACCTATCTCGGTGCGCACGATTGGATCCAAAAGCCGTACCACGAAGTTTCTCATCACCACCTCCCCAGGAGCACTGGTCCATGGTTTTTGGGACTCCAAACTTTTTGCCTTTGGCCAGGCCGATTCAACGGGTCTCGTATCCATAGGTATTCCATCGATCGCTTTCGGAAAAGACCGCTCACACATCCAATTTTGGGCCCATACCCAAGACCAACGTAGCCAAGAGGTCGTGATCCCTTTGAATCAAGGCATGCCCATTTCAAATGCGGAAGACTTGAGTCGAAGTGACCGGCATGCGATGGTCATGTATTTCTTGATGGTGGACCGATTTGCCAACGGAAACCGCCAAAATGACCTCCCTACAAACGACCCCGGGATCCACCCGCGCGCGCAGTATCAGGGAGGGGATTTTGCAGGGATTCAAAATCGATTGAGTTATCTCGATTCTTTGGGGACCAACACCGTTTGGGTTTCCCCCATCACGCCGAATCCCAAAGATGCTTGGGGGTTTTGGACTGATCCAAGCACAGAATTAACCAGTAAGTTCAGTGCCTACCATGGCTATTGGCCCATCCAATCCAGTGGCACAGATGCTCGTTTTGGAAGCATGGACGAATTCCATGGCCTGGTGGATGACATCCACGATCGCGGCATGAACATCCTGGTTGATTATGTAGCCAACCATGTGCACCAAGAACATCCTGTGTACCAGCAGCATCCGGATTGGGTGACCTCCCTTTACTTGCCTGATGGAACCATGAATACCCAATTATGGGACGAACAGCGTCTAACGACCTGGTTTGACACCTTCATGCCGACCTTGGATTTGGAGCGGCCCGAAGTGGTCCATACTATGACAGACAGCGCCATGTGGTGGGTTCATCAGACCGATATCGATGGATTCCGTCACGATGCCACCAAACACATCCCTGAACGCTTTTGGCGGGAATTGACGGCTAAGATGAAGCGCACCGGTTCAGATGGCAGCCACACGCCCTTGTTCCAAATTGGAGAGACGTATGGAAGCCCTGAACTCATCGCTCAATATATCTCCTCGGGGATGCTCGACGCCCAATTTGACTTCAACCTATACGATGCATTGGTCGCCTCTTTGTCCGACCCTCAAGGCTCCTTGTCCGATTTGATTGATGTCGCGAATCAAAGTTTGCACGTGTATGGAGCACATCACCTCATGGGCAACATTACCGGCAACCAAGACAGGCCGCGTTTTGCCTCGTTGGCCGACGGCTCTCTATTCCCAGGTGAAGACACCAAATTGGCCGGATGGACTCGTGACATCCAGCACCAGGGAACCGATGGCTATGTACGCATGGGCTACCTGATGGCATTTTTGATGTCCACTCCAGGCATTCCTTGCATTTATTACGGGGACGAGATTGCAGACGTTGGTGGCAATGATCCTGACAATAGAAGAATGATGCGCTTTGATGACTGGAATGAATCCGAAACGGCGGCGTGGCAAAACACCTCCGATTGGATCCACCTGCGGCGGAGCCGCATGAGCATGCTCTATGGCCAAACGGCATATCGAGAAATCGAACCAGGTGTTTTGGAGATTCGACGAAGCTATCTGAATGAGGAGACAGTGGTTGTGATCAACACCACAAACGACGCGGTGCTTCTATCCAACCCGCAGCAAGAAGTCTATCGTGTACTGATCGGGAAAAATCCGATTGAGCAGAATATCATTGAAGTGCCTGCAGCATCGACAATGGCATTGGACGTGGCATCGGCTACCTCTTAAGGACGTTCAATCCTCGATCACGGCTTCGTCTAAGACATAGCGGTCGCGAAGTTCCCACTGACCACTCCCGTCGTTGATCAATCGGTCCATACGGAGTTGGCCAGGCAAGCGCTGAATGCGCAACTCGATGAGCACGGCACGTCCCGATTCACTACCTCCCCGACTCATCACAACCTGCGGTCCCGTATTGTCCACAAACCACGTTGATGACACCGGCTTATTGTCCTCTAGGGAGGTCATCTTGACTTGCTCATATTGCGCATCCCAACTCCACATTTCTACACGTTCTCGAATTCCATCGTCTCCAGAAATTGCAAATTGCAATACGAATCCATCCTCACTTCCATTGCGCAATCCGTCGAGTCGAATATCATGAGTAGCCAGAATTTCACTGTCCAAAATCTCCAACCGTCCGACATACGTTCCTTCAAGGGCAAACATCCAATCCGGTGTTTGGGCGCTGGTTTGCATTGCCAAAAAGCACGACAAGAACAGCATTACTATTGAAAATGGCTCCTTAAAATGATTCATATCGTCCTGTTTTTGTTCTGACAAAGAAAGCGTCATTACCTTCGCTTCATGCTTAAGAAATTGAATTTTGTTCTCCTAGCCTTGGTGGTATCCTTGGCTGCCCTCGCTCAACCCACTTGGGAAGTAGGCAATACAACTCTAACAGAATACGACCTGGTCACAGGTGTCCAAATCCCGTGGGAAATTCTTTGGGGGCCAGACGGCCATCTCTGGATGACTTCTCGCAAGGGTGAAGTGCTGCGCATTGACCCGGCCTCAGGAAATTACACCGTCGTGTTGGAAAAGACCGTCATGAATGGTGGCAATGGAGAACCTGGAATGTTGGGCATGGCCATGCATCCGGATTGGGACAACACACCGTTGGTCTACATCGTTTATTGCACTGGTAATGGAGGCAATGGCATCGAGCACTTGAGTTCGTTTGAATGGAATGGAAGCGAATTGGTCAATGAAGAGGCAATTCTCACTATCCAAGCGGGCGGCATCCACAATGGAAGTCGACTGCTTGTATTGCCGGACAATACCTTGCTCATGACCACGGGAGATGTCGGATCATCATCCAATTCTCAAAACATGAATTCACTTCAGGGCAAGACGCTTCGTCTCAATCTGGATGGATCTGTTCCCGATGACAACCCTTTCCCAAATTCACTGGTTTACACCTTTGGAAACCGGAACAGCCAAGGCTTGGCTCTCGGTGAAAATAGCGTCATCTATAGCTCGGAGCATGGACAAAACTCAAATGACGAGTTCAACATTGTAACGGCCGGTGGAAACTACGGCTGGCCAAATGTCGAAGGGTTTTGCAACACGTCTGCAGAGCAAACTTTTTGCGCGGAAAATGATGTAGTCGAACCGCTCGATGCCTGGTCACCTTGCATCGCTGTCAATGGCATTGAGTTTTACAACCACGAAGCCATTCCAGAATGGCAGAACAGCGTTTTGATGTCCGTATTGGGTGGTTTAGGCGGACAATACGAGCGCCTCAGTGTTCTCCACCTCAGCGAAGACGGATTGAGCGTTACCAGTGAAGATCAGTATTTCTCGAGCTTCAATCAACGCGTTCGAGATGTTGCTGTCAACCCGAATACGGGATCTGTATATGTCGCTCTCAATGGCACATCGTATCCAGGAAGTGGGCCGAACATCATCAAAGAGTTTCGAAATGAAGCGTTCGGAACGGGCGTTGCCGGTCCGGCAGCATCAGAATTCGAATTGGGACTCTTCCCAAATCCCACCAGCGCGTACTTCAATCTCCTCTTTCCTGAGAATACCGAGGGTTCCTACCAGGTCTTCTCATACAACGGTCAATTGATGACTGAAGGCAATGTCCTCAAGAAAGAACTCCGCGTAGATGTGTCCAACTGGTCAGGAGGCTCTTACTTTGTACTCGTGCAGCATCAAGGCGGCACAATCACTCGAACTTTTCAAGTTCAACATTGAATCGATAGCATAGATGGGTAAGCATTGGAGGAGGAGTTGGACGGGGGTTTTTCTTTGTACACTTTCTGGAACTGTTTTTGGACAAAAACCCATCGATACGCTGCGCGTTGACGCAGCGATCGTGGAGGTACTCCGCATCCCCACTCCTGTTCAAAGAGCTCCCGGAGCACTGTATGCCATCGGCGCATTACAGTTGCAAAATGGCGTGTCACCTGACATTGAAGATGCCCTCAACATGCTGCCCGGGGTTAAAATGGAAACACGAGGTGTCGGTGGATCGCGTCGCATTCAAATGCGAAGTAGCGGGTTGCGTTCACCATTTGCTGTGCGGAACATCCACATGCTTTGCGATGGGTTTGTTCTTACAGGAGCAGGTGGAACGTCTCCTATCGAATTGTGGAATCCTCAATGGATGCACCGTTTGGAAGTCCTTTTAGGGCCAACGGGGGCGATCTTTGGAGGTGGATATGGCGGTGCCCTTGTCGCGTCTTCTCAAGCTCCATTCAGTGGTGCGAAAACAGGATTTCGCGTGCGATCTATGACTCGGTTGAGCTCTACAGGCAGATCCGATCAAACACCATCTGGATTGGCAATGGAATCGGGGTTTTCGATTACAGAAAGCAACACTTCTAGCGATTGGAACTTGCAAAGTTCGTGGTCTGACAACCCTGGATTTCGCGATCAAGAAAGCAATCAGAAGCGCACTTTAGAAGTACACAAACGCTGGCTATCTCAACCCCATATCTTGCACCACGTCTGGACTGGACTGCTTCAGGCATCTTGGGACTTGCCCGGGTCAATCGTTGAGGAGCAAGCGCAACTCGAACCTACGACCGCACCGGGGCTTCGATACGACGCTCATGTTGAGCGAGACCGCTATTGGCTCGCTTGGAGTCGAACGGCAACACATCAACATGCTAAAAATGGCCTCTGGGCGTTTGCACAAGCGAGCGACAAGTACAATCCATTTGGCACCTCTCCATTTTATCAAGGGCTCAAGGAAGAACAAGAGCTCAACGGTTCTGTTCGCTGGTGGCGCGGAGCTTCCCGAGCACTCAACTCCCGGACAACACTGACATGGGACCAGTCCGCCATTGCTCGCTTCGAACAAGTCACGATTGACGAATCGGATTTGATTGCTCCGGAATTGCCCCCACGCTATCAAATCGAGTCAACCAACCACAACCTATGGGTTGGATCGGGTGTTCGGCTCGAAGTCGAGTCGTCATGGCTCTTTGATGTACAGTTGGGCGCTGAATGGCTGTCACGATCCACCACAGGGCTGTTTGATCAACAAGAACCGACTCTGGTACCCTACGAAGAGGATTACACGACAATACAATGGGCTCCACGTATTGGACTGAGCTATACGTTCGAATCAGCCCAGAGTATTTCGTTACAGTATGCAGAGGGTTCTAGCCAACCCAACACGTTTGAAATCGTGGATCCATCGACCAATGATTTTGCCAATTTGCGCGCCGAACAGGCGAAAACGTGGGAACTGAGTTGGAAAGGATCACACGATCGTAACACCGCTTCCTTTTACTGGTCATTCAATGCATATCACCAAGTTATTCAGGACGGCATTGCTCAGGTGAAAGGCGAAAATGACGGACTCTTTTTAGCCAATGTAGAAGGACTTTCTATGAAAGGCTTAGAAGGCAGTCTTCGCAGTATCCAACGCTTCTCACCTGGACACGTTCTGGAAATGGAAATTCACGGGAATATGAACCGACACCGTTTCGATCCCGTGTTGGAACAATTGCCGGGCACTCCTCTCAATTCAGCAGGAGCATCCGTGGTTTATCGCAAGCGTTCCTTCCAGTTCCAATGGAACCATCTATGGAATGATCGCACGCCCTTGAACGATGCGTTAACCCGATGGGCTCCGGCCTATCAACGATCAGATGTGGCTTTTTCATTCACGAAAAGTCAAAATACTTGGCGGTTGGGTATGCGGAATGTCTTCGACGCGAAGTACTCCAACTGGCTTCAAATCAATGCTTTTGGTGGAAAGCACTACAACCCTGCTCCCGGAAGAACCTATTGGGCATCCTGGGTTTGGAAGTTCAATCAATAACAATTATTTCTGTCCTACGATTCAAGGCGCGATTCGCTTCAGAGTCATTGGGGACAAGAGGTTCGAGTGAGCCCTTTCCTAGAATTTCCATACGATCCCATTCGATTCCATTTGAATGCAGGTAGGTGGAAACACTTGTCGCACGATTCTTACTCAACTCTATATTGAAGCCTTCCGTCCCTTGATCATCGGTATGCCCGACAATTTGAATCCGGATATTTGCTCCCAATAAGGTGGTCAGAAGCTGCTTCAATTCAGGCTGAAACACTTCATCCAGCATGGCTGAATTTGTTTCGAAATGAACATCTCGCAATAAAAGTACCGTCCCCACCTCAAGAGGAGTCATCGGTATTTCCACGACAACGTTGGACCTGTCCGCTTCCGATTTACGGGGTACCCAAGAGCGATTGTAAAAGGCATAGTTTGGATGACTCACTTGCAATGTGAGCACTTCATCCTTCACAATGGGCAATGAAAACATGCCATCCTTCGGATCACTGACCATTTGAAATAAAGGGACTCCCGCCGAGTTGAGTACAACGACCTCGGCCTGCACAGGAAGTCCTGAAACAACATTGAATGCATGACCTGACCACTGGAAGACCTCCTCTGCCTGCATTTTCTCTGGCAACTCAAATTCCCATAAATCAAGATTTCCCGGTTGATTGCGATCACTGGCAAACAAGGCACGTCGTCCGTTTGGAAAAACCTGCAAGCTATTCTCATCTCCATTCGTATTGATTGGACACCCCAAATTTACTGGAGCCATCCATTCACCTGCTTCGCTCTTGCGTGCCACAAACAAATCTAAACCCCCTAAGCCTGGATGGCCGTCCGAAGCAAAATAGAGCGTGTTGCCATCAGGGTGCAGCACAGGGTTTTCCTCCCGACCTGGTGTGTTGATCGTGTCTGTCAACCGTTGAGGTTTGTCCCACTCTCCTGAATTCAATCGGGTGCTGAACCAAATATCTTGTTCCATCTCTCCGGCCTCATTGCGTTGTGCACGCACAAAAAAGATTTGACTACCGTCAGCACTCAGCGAAGGCTGGCTCTCCCAGTATCGGGTGTTCAAGGCGCTCAAATTCACCTCCTCCTCATAGCGCTGAGTCGAAGGATTCCATCGTGTTTCAAAGAGATCGCATGACCCCTTGCCTTGACGTGGCCCATAGCCGTCTTTTAAGGTCTCACAAGCTGTAAAAATCAATCTGCGACCATCTCCTCTAACCGCTGGAGCTCCTTCATTTCCCCGTGTATTCACACCACGAATTGGCCCCATATCCTGCCAAAGACCATTGACTTCTCTCGCCTCATAAAAATCCTCTTGACCCTGGAAGCGCCCATCGGCTCCGACTTGACGCGTGAAAATCATGCGATCGCTGGAAACAAAAATGGCTGGATAATACTCGGCACTATTGGTGTTTACATCTCCCTTTAACGGGGAAGCAACCACGTCTTCTGGTTCTGCTATTGTTTGAACCGAAAACAACAACGAAGCCTCCAACAATTGATGGTCTGTGCGACTCGCATCGATCACATCATCACTCAAGGAATCCCAAATCTCCAACGCTTTTATATACTGACCTGAACGATGCAGCAATCCACACCATTTCACGCCCCATTTCTCACGTGCAGCTGGCTTCAATTCCATAGCGTTTGACATGGATTGCGCTGAGGTCCCAAAATCTCCAATGCGTTCAGTCAACTGCGCATGCAACATCCACGCATCAAAATACAAGGGGTCTCTTTCGATCGCTTCCGAAACCAACTCTAACGCCAGTCCTGCATCATTTGCCATGTAAGCTTCAACAGCCGCATCGAAACCTTTCTGCGTTTTTTTGGAAGGCTTGTGCATGCCATCCTGACCGTATGAGAACGAAACCAAAAACAAGAGTGCTCCCACAAGCAGACAAGCCTGATATTTACACATTGATTTTCTCATGCCTCGAATTTAGGGTGTGAACACATTGACCCATCAAACCCCATGCCTAAATCCTCTGTACGCATCGGCTTGCTTTCTGACACTCACGGGCATTGGGATGAACGCATGCAACACCATTTGAAATCGGTCGATGAGATCTGGCATGCTGGAGACATTGGAGGATTCAATGTGCTCGACGCTCTCGTTAAAATTGCACCCGTCAAAGCGGTCTATGGCAATATCGACGACCACACGATGCGTTCCGAACTGCCCGAATGGATTGAATGGGACGTCCATGGACTCAAAGTCCTGATGATCCACATTGGTGGACGACCTGGTCGATACGAAAAAGGAATCCGATCCATGCTAAAAACCCATCAGCCCGATGTTTTCATTTGTGGACACAGCCACCTTCTCCGCGTCGAGAAAGACGCGTCATGGGGAGGACTCTACATCAATCCTGGAGCCGCAGGAAAACATGGATTTCACCGAATTAGAACGATGCTCAGATTTGATGTGCAATCGGGATTGATTGAAAATCTTGAAGTCGTCGAATTGGAGTCTATTCGCTAATTCTTTCCATTTATGACAAAAGAATGCGTATAATTGCAACGGTTCTCGGGTCTGCATACTGTATGAGGCACGGGCGATGACCAATTCAAAGGTCAACATCGAATTTTCTTGAACCTCCCTTTTTTTTTTACTCCCCCACTTGATGTACGACATCATAGAATTGAATAGCAAAAAAGTCTCTGATCTCAGAGAAATTGCGAACAAGTTAGGCCTACAGCGCGCAGACAAATTGAAGAAGCAAGACCTGGTTTACAGCATCTTGGATGAGCAAGCCTTGCGTCCCGGTGCATTACCAAAAAAAGGAAAGACGGCTGCACCGGAGAAGACGGCATCGAAATCTCCAGCCAAGTCATCTCCTAAATCAGACGATTCTGCCAAGCCCGAGAAGACAGCTGCTGCCCGAAAGCCCCGTCCGAAGAAGACTCCTGTCGAAGGTTCAGCAAAGTCAGGTGAAGACGCTGTTCAAGAAAAGGCATCACGACCTGATGAACGAAAGGCAGGCGATGCGATGCGTGAGCGGAGAGATCAACGTCAGAAAAACAGCCGTACTGAGGCCTCAGACGACAGTCCAAACAAGGACAAAACTGAGGGGCGTTCAGAATCGAAAGGGTCCAGTGCGAAAGGAAACCGCAACGAGACCAAACGCGATTCTTCAAAAGGAAATGCTGAATCCAGTAAGCAAGAAAACAAAAACGAACCGTCTGCTAAGAACGATAACTCGACCAAGAGCGAGGGACCTTCTAAAAACGATGGCTCTTCAACGAATGAAGTACCGTCTAAGAACGACGGACCTTCCAAAAACGATCGAAATAACCGCAACGACCGAGGAGACCGGGGAGACCGAAACGATCGGCACGACCGGAACGACCGGAACGATCGGAACGACCGAAACGATCGAAATAATCGGAACAATCGAAACGACCGAGGAGACCGAAACGCAAGAAACAACCGAGGCAACGAACGACGTGATCGCTACCAAAGCGAACCGGAAGAACACGGGTTCAATTTTGATGGCATCATCACGGCTGAAGGCGTGCTTGAGATTCAAACAGAAGGCTTTGGCTTTTTGAGGTCAGCCGATTACAACTATTTGAATTCCCCCGACGACGTCTATGTGACTTCGCGTCAAATCAAGCAATTTTCGTTACAAACTGGAGACTCGGTTACTGCGAAAGTTCGTCCTCCAAAAAAAGGCGAGAAGTTTTATCCTCTCATCGATGTCGTCAGTATCAACGGACGATCACCGGAATGGGTACGTGATCGGATTCCTTTTAAGTTCTTGACTCCTCTCTTCCCACAAGAGCGTTTCAATTTGAGCACGCGTGGAGGGAACATTTCCACTCGTTTAATGGATTTGTTTGCTCCTCTCGGCAAGGGGCAACGTGGCATGTTGGTCTCCCAACCAAAGACCGGTAAAACGACTTTGTTGAAGGATGTTGCCAATGCGATCGCATTGAACCACCCAGAAGTGTATCTCCTCATCTTGCTGATCGATGAACGACCAGAAGAAGTGACCGATATGAAACGGAGTGTCAACGCGGAAGTCATTGCCTCAACGTTTGATGAGCCTGCTGACCGGCATGTCCGAATTGCTGACTTGGTTCTTGAAAAAGCCAAACGCATGGTTGAGTGTGGACATGATGTTTGCATCCTTTTGGACTCCATCACACGTTTAGCACGTGCTTACAATACCGTCTCTCCAAGCTCAGGGAAAATATTGAGTGGCGGTGTTGAGGCGAATGCATTGCAAAAGCCGAAGCGGTTCTTTGGTGCGGCACGAAACATTGAAAATGGCGGATCCCTCTCGATCATTGCGACTGCATTGACCGATACGGGTTCTAAAATGGACGAGGTCATCTTTGAAGAGTTCAAAGGAACAGGCAATATGGAACTGCAATTGGATCGTCGAATTTCCAACCGTCGCATATTCCCTGCAATCGATATTTTGTCTTCAGGAACTCGAAGAGAGGATCTCTTATTGGACAAGGAGACTTTGCAAAGAATTTGGATTTTACGCAAGCACCTTGCTGACATGAATAGCATCGAGGCGATGGAATTCATGAAGGAGCGCATGGAGCAGACTCGGAGCAATGATGACTTCTTGACCTCTATGAATGGGTAAATCCAGTGCCATTTCTCTGATCGGATTGGCGGGGTGGTTCGCACTTAAGCTTTACGGACTGGGAACTCTTCCTTGGGAATCTTCCATCACGATGGGTGTGCTGTGGCACTTTACAACGTTCATTGCTCTTGCCGTGTACGGAGCACGTGCTGGCTTTCAATCCCAAGAGGAACATTTTCTTGATCGTTGGAAGAGCAGCGCTCAAAGTACAGCGCGTCATGCCCTTCTTGTATCAGTAGCCATGGGCCTTTGGTATTATATCATCGCCCCTGGCGCACTCGAAAATCAAAAGCGAAGCCAAATCGAACAGGTGCAGCAAGCGCTCGGAAACTCAAGCAGTTTTGAAAGCCTGCAGGCAGCGCAACCCGAGTTATCCCATCTCTCTCGCGAAGATGTTTTGAAAACACAAATGAACAATTTGGATGTGTTTTACTCCCCTGTCTTCTTCATTGGTTTGTCCCTTTTGATGTGGCTATTTGTCAGTCTTTTCTCCGCTGCTTTGATGGACTTGATTTGGCAACGTATTTGGTCACACTAAAGTGAATGCGCGAACAATGTTACATCGTCCGCTTCGTTTGTAGCTTTGGACATACACTGATGCACTCCTTGGCATGATACAAAAAGCAATTGGCATCCTCTTCGTGTTGGTTTTAACTCTTGGAACTGCTGGGGACTCCCATGCTCAGGCAGGTCGAAAGAACCTAGCTGCCTTTGACACCAAGCCGTATCATTTTGGCTTTGCTTTGTCTGGGAACCGTTCTGATTTCAATCTTCTTCACCGTGCTGAATTCTCTTTTGCCGATAGCCTTCTCGGCATAGCCAATGCTCCTCAAGCAGGATTTAACCTTGCTCTGATCGCATCATGGAACATCACTCCCAATTTCCATTTGCGCTTTCTGCCCGGTCTCTCGTTTCAAGATCGAGCTCTTGAATATCGATTTTTAGAATCCCAAGGCCAAGAGTTAGTTGTCAAGAGGACCGAATCTGTTTTCTTGGATTTTCCCCTCATTTTGAAATTGCGCACTGATCGTATTGGCAACTATGCAGCATTCGCTCTTGTTGGTGGTAAAATCAGCAAGGACATGCAATCCCAAGAAGAAGTCAATCAGCAATTACAAAATGATTTTATCTTGCGTTTAGAGTCCAGCAATGCCTCACTGGATATCGGTGCAGGGGTAGATTTTTTCCTTCCTTTTTTCAAATTCAGTATTGAAGGTAAATTTGAATTTGGAACACGCAATGTTTTAATTCAGGATGAAAGCTTGTATTCAAGCCCTCTAGAAGCCTTAAAAACAAGGTCATTCATTCTGTCACTTTGCTTCGAAGGATAACCTAGATGGGATTGCTTCGCACCCTCCTTCCTTCTAAACATGCTCCCCGTTGGATCGTAATGGGCGTGGACCTTAGTGTCGCAGCCACTGCGCTTTTTGGAGCGGCCTTACTCCGTTTTGAGTTTTTCATTCCGCAAAACGAATGGGAAATTTGGCTCAACTTCCTCCCCCTTTTCTTGCTCGGTCGTTTCGGATCTTTTGCCCTATTTCACACCTCGGCGGGCATCATTCGACACACAGGAATAGCGGATGCACGTCGCATACTTCTCGCCAATACATCCGCTACACTTGTCTTTGCTCTGGTCAACGGACTGAGCGCACACGGTGCCGATGGATTGTACATCATTCCATTTTCCATTCTGGGAATTGAGTGGCTTTTAACCAATGGCGCTATGGTGGCCAGTCGACTTGTTGTGAAGTGGCTATACCTGCAAAACCGGAAGATTCCAGGAGTCCAATCCCAAGTAGTGATTTTCGGAGCAGGTGAAGCAGGAATCATTGCCAAACAAGCGATCGACCGCGAGCTTGGAGAAAATCGCATGCGCATTGTTGCTTTTATAGATGACGCCTCAACCAAGGTTGGAAAAAAATTGGATGGGATCGATATTCTCAGTGCGATGGAAGCCAATCGTTTGTTCGCTACAAGACAAATCGACCGGCTCATCTTATCGGTTCAAACACTCGACACAGAGCGAAGACAAGAAATTGTAGACATGGCATTGCGCCATGGTGTGCGTCCTCTAGACGTCCCTCCTGTCAATCGTTGGATAAACGGAGAGCTGTCAGTCAGACAAATTAGAGAACTGCGCATTGAAGACCTCTTGGGACGTGATACAATCCAACTCGATCAAGAGGATGCCTTTGCCTCCATTCTCGGAAAACGCATTGTCATTACAGGAGCGGCAGGATCCATTGGTTCTGAGTTGGTAAGGCAGATCCTCGTGCACAAGCCTCTCGCTGTTTTGGCCATCGACCAAGCCGAGACCCCTATGCATGATTTACACTTGGAACTCAAGAAATTGGGCATCCTTGAACATGTACAACTGCAAATTGGAGACGTGCGTGATCGTGAACAAATGACAAAAACGTTGGAGACTTTCCAACCGCACATGGTGTTTCACGCAGCGGCATACAAGCATGTGCCCCTGATGGAAGCCCAGCCGTGGCAAGCATTCGAAACGAATGTTATGGGCACCTACAACACCCTGATCGCTGCACAACATGCCGGCTGCGAAAAGTTTGTGCTCATTTCTACGGACAAAGCCGTCAACCCCACAAGCGTCATGGGAGCAACCAAACGATTGGCTGAAAAGGTGGTGCGATTCCATGGGCATGAGAGTGCCACACGCTGCATCATCACCCGGTTCGGAAACGTGCTCGGAAGCAATGGCTCCGTCATCCCGCTCTTTCGGCAGCAAATTGAATCAGGTGGACCGATTACGGTCACCGATGCTGAAGTGACGCGCTACTTCATGACCATTCCTGAAGCGGTGTCTCTTGTTCTTGAGGCTGGCACCATGGGTACAGGTGATGACTTGTTCGTTTTTGACATGGGCGAATCCGTTCGGATTTTGGATTTGGCCTACAAAATGATTGCTTTGGCCGGACTTGAGAAAGGCCGCGACATAGATGTTCAAATCACGGGACTGCGTCCTGGAGAAAAACTACATGAAGAGCTCCTTGGCGCGCGCGAGTCCCTTTTAGCAACGCACCACCCTAAAATTATGCGGGCCCAAACTGAGGCCAACATGTCGGAGTCTAGTGTGAACCAATTGCACCTTCTGCTTTCAAAACGCGGAGATCACCGAGCCACTTCCGAGCTCCTTAAAGCGTTGATTCCGGAGTACATCCCCGAAGAGAAGGCGGCGATGGATTCGATCCATGCCAAGGTATAGGCCGATCTATGGAAAGCAACCGAGAAGATCAATACCTGACCATTGAGGCGCCTTGCGAGGGACTATTCAAGGCCAAAGGCTCAAAGCATTTTGGATACGTGTTTCCACTTGTGCATGCGGGACAAGTCAAAGAATTACTAGAAGAAATCCGCATTCAACATCCAACAGCTGGACACCTCGCTTTTGCTTACCGACTTGGAGCCCAAGGAGAAGAATGGAGAGCCAATGACGATGGAGAACCCAATAACTCAGCGGGCCCGCCCATTCTAGGAGCCCTGCGAAGTCACAACATCACGCAATGCATGGGAGTTGTCGTCCGCTATTTTGGCGGAACGAAGTTGGGCGTAAGCGGATTAATTGAAGCGTATCGAGAGGCCACCAATGAAGCCATCTCAACGGGCAACATTGTTCAACGACACCTGATATCATCCATTTCATTGACATTTCCCTATGCCCAGTTAGGTCCTGTCATGTCGTTGATGAAGCGATTGCGGCTCACTCCTCTCACTCCTGATTTCCAATTGACATGCGTCATGAAAATTGAAACAAGGAGCAGTTCCATGGGTGAGGTCATTGCAGCGTTATCTCTGATCCCTGAAGTTCGAATCGAAGAATAGCGCTAAGATTTGACCTCAAAAACAGACCTTTAGGCCGGCTTTCTAGCGACGTACATCATCCGCTCGTTTCCCAAGCAGTAACGCTCCACGAGTTCTTCGCCCAAGACATCACCATAGTTCACCGTTTCTACGGTGAATCCCGCTTCCTCCAATCGTTCTACATAGCCTTGATAGCCATACAAGCGAACGTGATCACTTTGCCAATACAGTCGTTCTCTTTCTTTTGGGTCTGTCACCAATGGGTCTTCCTGCGTCGTTGGATTATTCATATCAATGGGGACCTGGAAAATACCCCATCCACCCGGCTTCATCACCCGGTAAAACTCCTGTAACGTGCGAAGATCATTTTCCACATGCTCGAGCAAATGGTTGCCCATAATCACATCAAACGATCCTTCTTCAAACGGGATATCGTGCACATCAAAGTGATGATCAGCCCATGGTGAATTCAAATCCGCAGTGACATAATCGAGATGACTCATTTCTTTAAACAGCCCCAGGAAACAATACTCTGGAGCAAGATGCAACATCCGAGCAGGTTTTTGAAAGAAGTCTGTTTCTCGCTTTAAGTAAAGCCAAAGGGTTCGGTGACGTTCCAACGATAAGCTATGGGGAGCAAGCGCATTGGGTCTGGAATGCATCCGGCCATAAGGCAACATTTTTCGGTAGGTCTTTCCGGAAATGGGGTCTTCAAAACGTCGACCGTGCCACAGAAACGCAATGCGCAAAATGCTCCAATGAGACAGCGAATGCAACCGATGGCGCGGAACGAATCGAGTCAGAATGGAAATGATAATTTGAACCATGAGATTGCTAAAAATAAGAACGGCAGCGCACCAAAGTGCACTGCCGTTCTCAATATCACGTTTTCTTATTGAATGATGACCTGGAGCGAACCAGAAGTGCCATTTTCTCCAGCTACGAACGTGTAGTGACCCGCCGCTAAACCAGTCCAGTCAATCAGTTCGTTTCCTTGGACCAACCCTTGGTTAATGACCCGGCCGAATGCATCCAGCAAACGATATGACATTTGTGACTGTGAAGAACGATCCCATGTCAATTGGACCAATCCGTTTGTCGGGTTCGGATACAACGCAAAACCGATTTCGTCTAAACCTTCAATGCCCACAAAAGAAATGGTTACGGGAACCCGCTCAGAAACACATGCAACAAACGGAGTCTGTACAACCCAATTGTAGAAGAAGTAATAGTAATTGTACGCATTGTTTCCACCGGCTGTGCTTTGTTGAATCGTCGCGAGATCGCCCAATGCATATGGATAATCGATGCCACTGCCCGGTCCATCACGCCACAACTGAGGATCTTCATCCAATGAACGCAATCCATATCCCTCACCCGCTGGTACTTCCAAATCAATGATCACGGTGCTTGCTCCATCTGCAACTTGAACCGTTGCAGTCGAAACAACATTGCCATCGGAATCAATGACGCCGATTTCACGTTCGCCCGCGCCATCGGCAAATACATCCACACTGTGGATCACGATGTCTTCGGCCGCATCGAAAACCAACCAACGTATGCTGTTGTCGTGGTATTGACCGTCACCTTGCTCCGTGCGACCACCTTGCGCCTCGACCATATTTCCGGCTGAACGATCTTCCACCCAATACGTCGTCAATTCAGTAATGACCGGTGTTTCGAAAGTCGGGCCTACAGCCAATGCCTCTGTTGACATTTCTGTTTCGAACCAATGCAAATTGTACGATGTTCCCGTTAAGACTACTGAGCCCGATTCCGTCAACTCTTGTCCTTCTACGACCGGTGCTTCGGGAGTGTCTAAGACCTCCACCACAAACATTTCGGAAATGTTCTCATTGCCACATTCATCCAACAAGGAAAGAGAGTACGTTCCGGATTCCATCACGACAATGCCTTGTGTAGTTTCATTGTTCGACCACATCCATTCTGTGCCATTTGGTCCAACAAGTTCAACTGAAGATCCTGAACAGAATGAAAGCTCTCCCAACACCATTACTTCCGGCGTTTGAGCTTCTACAACCGTTACGCTAATGATTTCAGAGACAGCTGCACAGCCATCTGCATCATATACCGTGACACTGTAGTTACCTGCTTCAGTAACTTCTAGAGAAGAGGCATCGCCTCCGTTGGACCAATTGTAGGAAGTGAATTCACCGGCTACATCAATCACAACAGATTCTCCCGGGCAGAGATTGGTTGCACCGGCCGCCGCAACGGAAACCGAAGTCATGCAAGGCGCTTCCAATAAGGTGTGGTATTGATCAATCGCGGGATTGTCCAATGTTGTCACCGTTCCGCTAGGCCAATTGATCGTCACTGTTTCCACTTCCGTGTTGTCTCCCAAACCGAACATGCATGCAAATGTGTTCACAATGCCATAACTCTCACCTGCTCGAATTTCCCGTATTTGAGTTCCAAAGCCACCTGTAATGATGACAGTCGCACCCACAGCATCCATATTGGATACAATACCCTCCAAATCAAACGAAATCCAATGGTTGTCATTTCCTGTGTTCAACCACAGAATGTCATCATTGCCATTGTCAGGTGAATTGTAACCGTTGCCATAGCTCGCATACAAATCAGCAAATCCATCACGGTTCACATCGCCCACAGCAAAACTGTGCATGGTGTCTCCAGCTGCAAAAACCGTCATTTGAGTAAACGTACCGTCTCCGTTGTTGTGGAAATAAGCGTGCACACCTCCTCCCATCACAACATCAACAAATCCATCGTTGTCGAAATCGGTCATCTTCGCTTGCAATACAAAGCCACTGTACTCCATTCCGCAGCCCACTGTAATGTCTGTAAAGTACCCGTTGCCATCGTTTTCCAGCAGCGTCATGTCTGTGGAGTGATTCGTTAAGAAACAGTCGAAATCGCCATCGTTGTCGAAATCAGCATAATCCACGGTCCAGCTTTGTTCGTACATCACCAAACCCCGTTCCTCGGCGGCTTCGGTATAATTGTTGTTTCCATCATTGATCCACAACTGGTTAATTCGACGAGGATCGAACGGATCACCTACAAATTGACGGCACTTCGCGATGGTCAAATCAAGATCACCGTCCTGGTCAAAATCACACCAAACGGTTCCATAGTTGCCACTATGATCTGTCGTTGGATAATCGCTGAAGTCATAATCGGTCAAATCGAAAAGCTCTTGGTTGTAGTCCAGAGCAGATCCATTTCCTGACCACATTCGTGACAGCGCATCATCATGACAACCAAAAACATCGAGTTGCCCATCGTTGTCAATGTCCGCAAAATTGCATGCTTGCATGAACATATTGCCGTTGTCCAGCTGCATGTCGGTAAATGATCCCACGGCATCGATGTGCTTGATGTGCACACCGTCATACGAACCACCGGAAAAAACATCCTTGTGTCCGTCGTTGTCGTAATCGCCTATGGTCATTCCCCATTGGTTGCTAGTTGAAACGCTACCATAATCCACTTCAGTGAATGCACCGTCACCATCTTGGTACAAAACCTTAACAGTCTTTGATTGGTCCAAAACCACGATGTCATCAAAGCCATCGTTGTTCATATCCGTAAATCCCACACAGTTTCCGCTGTTGTAAGAATCGGGTAAGGAAGAGCTCGCGTTGGAGAAAGACTGAGCGAAAAGCATCGTCGCAGATGCCATGGCCAGTGCAAGAGTGAAAAGTTTTTGCATAACGTTTGGTTTCTTAAATAAATCACAGGTGCGGGAAAGTTAGTGATGACTTCATGAGTTTAAAAGCCAACGCGAATGAATCTTCCCAACACGGTTAAATAACCCGGCTATCCGCTAGTTGTTCTCTCGTTAACTTTGTCGCATGACGCCTGGAGGAACTGCCGCATTTCATACGTTGGGTTGCAAGCTGAATTTTAGCGAGTCATCCACCTTGGCCAAACAACTGCTTGAAGCTGGTTTTGCGCGCGTTAGTATTGATGATGCTCCTGATGTCGTCGTCATCAATACGTGCAGTGTCACCGAACAAGCCGATGCCAAATGCCGGCACGCAGTGCGACGGGCCATGGCTTCCAACCCCGAGGCTTTTGTTGCTGTCATCGGGTGTTATGCCCAATTGAAACCACAAGAAATCGCCTCCATTGAAGGCGTTGACTTGGTGCTCGGTGCTGAGGAGAAATTCAATTTACTAGAACACCTCGACTCTCTTGAGAAACGCGAGATTGGCTCCATCGAAGTCGGCCCCATCAAGGAAGTGAGGGAATTTGTTCCTGGATTTTCAAGCGGGGATCGGACCCGCACCTTTTTAAAAGTTCAAGATGGCTGTGATTATTTCTGCGCATTCTGTACCATCCCCCTCGCTCGTGGCCGCTCGCGCAGTGCCACAATTGAGGACACTTTAATTGAAGCGCACAAAGCTGCAGACGCCGGAGCTCAAGAAATCGTGCTAACTGGAGTCAACATCGGTGATTTTGGCAAGGCACACGGCTCTACTTTTTTGGAGCTCGTGCAGGCATTGGATGAACAGATTGACATCCCCCGTTTTCGCATCAGTAGCATAGAACCCAATTTGTTGAACGACGAGATCATTGATTTCGTGAGCCAGAGCCAACGGTTCCAACCACACTTCCACATCCCCCTGCAAAGTGGATCGGATGCGATGTTACAATCTATGCGTCGTCGATACCGCACCGCAGAATATGTGCAGCGCATCGAACGTATACGGGAACGCATGCCACTCGCCTCCATTGGAGTCGACGTCATCACCGGCTTTCACGGAGAAACGGATGAGCACTTCAAAGAAACTCAAGACTTCTTAATGGGCTTACCCATCAGTTATTTGCATGTCTTCACGTATTCTGAACGCGCGAAAACCACGGCCTTGAGACTCGAAAATGTCGTTCCGGTGGCTCTTAGAAAGGAACGCACACGGCAATTGCGGATGCTTTCATTAAAGAAGCAGCGTGCACATTACGAGCAATTTACTGGCCTGAACCGCCCTGTTTTGTTTGAAGAATCGACCGAGGATGAATTGCGCTTTGGCTTCACCCCCGAATATGTTCGCGTGGCCATCGATTCGAAAGCTGTTCAAGCGAACACCATTCAAACGGTTCAACTCACCGACATCAAGGCCGCTGGATATATTCTCGGTCAGAAGCTATCTCTAACCTCCTTTTCAATTTAACCATGTATCCAACACTTTATCACGCGATTTACGATCTCTTCGGACTGGAAATCTCTGCGCTCAAAATTGTGAACAGCTTCGGGTTTTTTGTGGCCATGGCGTTTCTCGTAGCCGCCGCGTTGCTTCGGCGAGAGATGGACCGCAAGCAATCAACGGGATTGTTCCAGTCCACGACACAGAAAATCCGTGTTGGAGAACCTGTGAGCGGAATGGAAATTGCAGGACAAGGCTTACTTGGGTTTCTTTTTGGATGGAAGTTCTTGTACTTGATTTTCAATGCCTCCGAGTTGTTCGCTTCTGGAATGCCCCAAGAACATCTTTTCAGCGGGAAAGGCAGTATTTTATTGGGACTGATCATGGGGGGAGGACTCGCAGGGCTTCGGTGGAGACAGAGCCGGAGTTCACAACTCGATAAACCTCGAACCGAATCAATAGAACTACCAGCAAGTCAACATGTTGGAGGAATCATAACAGCAGCGGCAATCGGCGGTATTGTGGGGGCTAAACTTTTTCATTTGCTCGAATATCCGGACGAACTCGTTCGCTTCTTTACCGACCCATCGTTGAGCAATTTCTTAGGAGGATTGACCATCTACGGAGGGCTTCTCATGGGCGGTTTGGCTGTCTTTTTATATGGACGCAAGTACGGATTGAAGTTCTTGCATTTGGCTGATGCTACCGCCCCAGGCTTGATGCTCGGCTATGGCATTGGACGGATCGGATGCCAAGTCAGTGGAGACGGGGACTGGGGCATTCCAAATCCCAATCCACAGCCGACATGGCTGCAATGGTTGCCAGAATGGACGTGGTCTTATGCCTATCCCAATAATGTCAACGGTGTCTATGGTCCCCGCAGCGCGGGCTACACAGGCAAACTTATTGAGCCAACCGACCCCTGGCCCATCTTCGAAGGGTATGGGACTTATTTGGATCCGGCTGTTTTTCCCACTGCTTTTTACGAGACCGTCTTGGCCACGTTGATCTTCGCGCTGCTTTGGTCGCTGCGGAAACGCATCCAAATTCCTGGACAACTCTTTGCGTTGTACCTCATTTTCAATGGCTTCGAACGTTTTTGGATTGAAAAAATCCGGGTCAATGCCATCATGGAAATGGCTGGAATTGAATTTACACAAGCGGAGCTCATTGCCACCCTTACTTTCTTAGCGGGCGCCTTCTTGTGGTTTTGGTTCCCCCGTCGCAACCACCATCAAGCTAATTCGCATTAAACTTTTGTGCGGTAGCCTCGTCCAAGTGACAAGGGATGCTATGATGCCAAAAAAGATCAGCAACGATCACGACGCTTATGAACAGCCTGATTGGCTGGATGGAATGACCCATTCGAATCCACACATTCGATCGAAGGCTTTTGAGGGCTTTATGAATGCTTGGCAGCAGCCTATTTATTTCTATATGCGCAAACTGTTGGTGAATCACCAAGACGCAGATGATGCGAGCCAAGAGGTCATGATTCAAGTGTTGAAGTCGATTGACACTTTTCAAAAAAAAGCCACCTTCTCAACCTGGCTGATGACCATTGCCTATCACAAGGCCATGGACGCCATGCGCAAACGAAAAACCCACTCATGGGTTTCATTGGACGCTGCCAATCATGCAGCCTTAAGTCATCTCAATGAAGACGCTTTGTTTGATGCCGATGAAGCCGAAACACGCTTGCAAGCCGCTATTTCGACATTGCCTCCGCGTCAAAGACAGGTGTTCGTTCTTCGTTATTTTGATGAATTCAGTTTCCGAAAAATTGCCGCCATAACCGGTAAAACAGAGGGTGCCCTGAAAGCGTCATTCCACCATGCTTCAAAAAAAATACGTGCCAACGTGGTTTTGCCCGCTTAAACCTAATCACTAACAGAACGTCAAAACACCATGGAAGACATGCCAACATCCTCCCCCTTCAATGTGCCAGACGGGTTCTTTGATGACCAAAGGCAGCGCATCCGTCAAAGACTGGAAGAGAGCGAAAAATCTGCTTCACGATTCAATCAACCCGCACGAAGATCATGGATGCGCGCTGCCGCTTTCTGGATTGGTATCATTGGTGTTGTTTTTAGCGTGCAGCAATGGAACGCTCATGCAGCGTGTCAAACGTATGCATGTTTACTTGAACAACAGGAGCCATCTCTTAACGTTCCCGATGACATGCTTGAAGAATGGCTTGATGATGGAGCCTTATTTGATGACATCTTACTCGATGACGTCTAACGATGCCCACTGGAATTCAATCTCGATTTAGAAACAAAAACATGCGTAACCTCGTTCACATGAAAAATCCAATCCTCCTCCTCTTATTCAGCTTCACAGTCTTAACGCTTCAGGCTCAGAGACCGTCCGACTCGACGCGTACCCCAAAAGATCGGGAAGCTATGAGAGCCAAAATGGATTTATTGCACACAGCATTCCTCACTGAAGGTTTGGAGTTGACCTCATCGGAAGCAAAACTTTTTTGGCCCATTTGGGAGCAGGGGAAAGAGGCCATTAATAGCACCCAAGACAGCATCCAGTCGATCCAAAAAGCAACGAAACAAGAAGCTTTGCTAGTCCTTGATTCCGACCAAATCCTTCAGACTTATTTGGAACTTTCCATGCACAAGGTCGAGCTCTTGAATGAGGAATTACTCGATATAGCGAAAATCATTGGATCTCAGCGTGCCATGCGAATTCCATTGCTCGAAAGAGAGTTCCGCCTGCAAATGGTTAAAGCGCGAGAACAGCGGATGTCAACTGAGAACCGAAAAGCGTTCGGCAAAATGGGGCGAACGGATAAAAAGTAATCCGTCCGTCATCTCGATTGGACCGACTAAGACTTTGCTATCACGTGCTGTGATTCAGGCAAATCCCATTGATGCAGTAGCGGTTTCCCGAAGCCGTTGACCCATCTGGGAACAAATGGCCCAAGTGACTATCGCACGAAGCGCAGCGCACTTCAACGCGGACCATACCGTGAGATTGATCCAGTACCTCCTTGATTCGATTGGACTCCTTGGCGGCATCAAAACTGGGCCATCCGCAACCCGCATCAAACTGAGCCGACGCATCAAACAGCACTGATCCACAGCCTTTGCAAGCGTATGAGCCGTTGGACTTGGGGTCACAATACGCCGAGCTGAACGGCCGCTCCGTGCCATTTTCTCGCATGACGTAATGCGTTTCACGGTCAAGCTTTTCCTTCCATTCAGCCTCTGAACGCTCTTGACCCATCAATTGGACTTTGAAGAATTGGACCGGTTGTAACCACCGCCCTGGCCTTTGCCTCTACCTCCTCCACTTCCACCGCGGTAATTCCCACCTGATTTCCCCCCTTGTCCTCCCTTTCGGTTTCCGCCTCCACCCTTTCGGTTTCCGCCTCCACCTGGACCTCTTGATCGATCGCGCGCGCCGTTGTACTCCGGTCCTTTCCCAAGTCTTTCGGGAATCTCCAATTTTGGGACCACCTTTTCGATCAATTTTTCAATCCGCATAAAGCGGTGCTGGTCATCTGGATTGACCAAAGTAACGCCTTCCCCGTCTTTATCTGCTCGCGCAGTTCGACCAATGCGGTGGACATAATCCTCTTCATTGGGGGGTACGTCATAGTTGACAACCAACTCAATGCTATCGATGTCAATCCCTCTGCTGACAACATCGGTCGCCACGAGAATCGGAATTTTTCGTTGACGAAAGGCCAACATCACTTCCTCACGTTCACTCTGCTCCAAGTCAGATGAGATTTTTCCACATGCAATTCCAGCCTCCTTCAGTACCCGGGTAATTTGAGCGACTGTGCGTTTGCGCGAAGTGAAAACAATCCCTGAAGACACATTTCTATTTTTCAATAAATCCACCAAAACCGCATCCTTCTGATGATCAAACAAAATGTAGGCTCCTTGTTTGATCTTCTCTGCAGGCTTTGAGAGCGCCAACTTCACCGTTTCCGGGTTGTTGAGCAGTTCCAAAGCCAAGGTATCGATGCGATCAGGCATCGTCGCACTGAACAGCAGTGTCTGACGCTCCTTGCGGCATTTTTCTGCGATGCGCATGATATCTCCCAAGAAGCCCATGTCCAACATCCGGTCTGCTTCGTCCAGAATCAAACAAGACAACTCACTGAGGTCCACATACCCCAAATTCAAATGGGATAAAAATCGACCTGGTGTCACAATGATGATGTCCGCGCCTTTTGTGAGGGCTTTTTTCTCTCGTGAAAAATCGTGCCCAGATCCTCCGCCATAAATGGCCAAGCTTGTGACTTTGGCATAATAACCGAAGCCCTCCACTGCCTGATCAATTTGCATCGCCAACTCGCGAGTAGGCACGACGATGAGAGCCTTGACCTTCCCGTTGTCCGGCATGTCAAGAATCCGATCAATGACAGGCAGCAGAAACGCCGCTGTCTTGCCCGTCCCTGTTTGGGCGACGCCCATTAAATCTTTGCCTTTTAATATCGTTGGGATGGCTGCTGCTTGAATGGGCGTAGCGCCTTCAAATCCCATGGCATCCAACGCGTCTAAGACATCGGGATGCAGCGGCATTTCGTCAAAACGAACGCGCTTTTGTTGTTCTTCCACGTCCTAAAGTTAAGGATGTTGCAACCTTTCACCCAATGCAAATGTTGTATCTGCAGGTTTTGGCACATTTATGACCGAACTTTCCAACGTGAAAATCTCACAAAAAAAACAGCGCATCCCCTCCTGTACTTCGTCCAGAGGTGCAGGCTATGTGAAGGCTCTCCTCCTTGGAACAGCCCTGCTGTTTGCGTTTGTACCAAACACAGCTAGAGCTGCACACGCCATGGGTGGCGAAGTGTATTATGAGTACCTCGGAAACGGCGATTTTTTGATTTCATTGATTTTTTATCGGGAGTGTTTTAGTAGCAATGTAGAGCCGGGGGGATGGCAAAATGGAGGAACCAATCTCGACCCGTCCATCATGTTGGGCATTTTTGAAGGCAACGTCGAATACAACGTTTACAATGTTCCACTGACTGTTGCTTCAATCACCCCGCTAGAGACCGTTCTTGAGAATCCTTGTGGCATCTTGCCCCCAGAACTTTGTATGCAGCGATTGGAGTATTCCATTACAGTCAACCTGCCTCCGAGTGCTGTTGGATACGACATCATATTTCAACGTTGTTGTCGCAATCCAGGCATCGCGAACATCCCCAATCCAGGGGATGTCGGCATTACGCTCACTACGCAGATCCCTCCCAACGTTTCAGATAGCAACCCGAATAGCAGCCCACAGTTTCAAGTGTATCCCCCGGAAGCCATTTGCACAAATTTTGACTTCTTTTTGGATCAAAGCGCCATCGACATTGATGGAGATGATTTGGTCTATTCGTTTTGCACTCCTCTAAACGGAGGATCTCCCAACGACCCTTCTCCGAATCCTCTTCCAGCAGTCACCTTGACCGACATTCCATGGGGAGGTGGCTACAGTGCTGTCGATCCCATCCCATCAAATCCACCTTTTAGTATTGACCCAGCTACAGGACAGGTAACGGGATTCCCGACTACTCCAGGAGCTTACGTGATTGGCATTTGCGTCTCGGAATACCGTGATGGTGAATTGCTCAGTACCGTGATGCGGGATTTTCAATTCAACGTGGTGATGTGCGATCCGACAATCATATCTGCCGCTCAACCCCAAACCAACGCGCAACTGTGCATCGGAGAGACGCTCCAGTTTTCTGAAAACAGTATCGGAGCGCAGGATTTGCTCTGGGACTTTGGCGTACCTGATTCGGACACAGACATCAGCACCTTGTCCAACCCCGAATTTACTTTTCCGGATACCGGAGTTTATGAAGTGCTTTTGATTGCCAATCCCTCGTGGCCCTGTGCAGACACCTCCTCTCAAGTCTTTTATGTATACGAACCCATACAACCCGAAATTTCTGTTTCTGACTTCGTTTGTGCAGGAGACGTGGAAACCTTTTCTTTTCAAGCACTTGGCGCATTCAATGCTTCAACCGACCTCACGTGGACCTTCAACGGCGGCAGCCCCACGGCATCTAACTTGGTTAACCCGGGAGGCATTCAATTTAACAACGCCGACACCTGGGATGTCTCTCTCACTGCCAGCCATTTTGGCTGCAATTCGACGACGACCTTTGATTGGGTAGCCCCCGCTCAGCCCGAGGCCAACATTGCGGATCAAAGCTCTTTCTGCCAAGGCTACACCTTTGATTTTGAAAACTTGAGTGCCAATGGTGAATCGTGGTGGTGGGATTTTGGTGTATTCGGAGACGAAGATCAAAGCACCGAGGAAACCCCCACGTTCACCTTTCCATCAGACGGCGTATACACAGTCCAATTGATTGCCTCAGCGGATTACACGTGTGCCGATACCGCATGGGCAACAGTTGAAATATTCCCGGAAATCGATCCGGCTTTTACGCCTCCCGATCCAGAATGCTTTTCGACCAATAATTTCTCATTGCTGCCGCTTTTTGAGAATGAGACCGGAACGACGTACAGCTGGGATTTCGGAGGTGAGACAACCAATCAAAACATCACCGGTTCAACGGTGCAAAACCTTGTGTTCGCTGAACCAGGAACGTACACGGTTACTGTTACAGCCGTCGCAAACGGCTGTGAAGTCACTGCGTCTGAAGACATCTGGGTCATCCAAGACCCAACCATTGCCTTTTCAGGAGGACCCTATGTCGGTTGCCCGCCTCATCTGGTTTCATTCACCAACTTAAGTGAGACAGAAACGTCGACTTCTTATGTGTGGCATTTTGGAGATGGAACAACATCACCGGCAGCCAGCGCAAGTCACGTTTACGACAATCCAGGAACTTTTTCTGTAACACTCGAAATGACAACCGGAGGGTTTTGTAGTCAGGAATTGATATCAACTCAATCCAACGTGGTCAGCATTTTAGAAATTCCACAAGCTGGGTTCGACATCACTCCCAACCAAGTGGACATTCTCAATCCACAAGTTTCATTTGAATCTCTGGCCAGCAGCGGGGTCGATTGCTTTTACAATTTTGGCGATGGAGGAAGTTCCAGTGATTGCAACGGGACCTATCTCTATTCTGATGGCGGTTTATTTGACGTCACACAAACGGTTGTGAATGCCGCTGGATGTACCAGCACTGCGCAGGGGCAAGTCGCCGTCAACGGCACGGTGTTTTATGCTCCGAATGCCTTTTCACCCAACCAAGATGGACTCAATGATGTGTGGTTGCCTTCGGCCCTGGGCATCACGAATTATCACATTCAAATCTTCAATCGTTGGGGAGAGATGGTGTGGGAAACACGGGATCCCCAAGAACCTTGGCTTGGGCAAGTGAATGAAGGAGAGCACTTTGCACCAGACGGCTTGTATTTCTGGAATGCCTGGATGGAGGATCAAATATTGCTGCCCACCACCCATTCTGGACACTTGCTCTTGATTCGCTGAGACAATTGGAGCAATGAATCTTTTGCATCTCCATTCGCTTCCAATATATTAGCAGCGATAGAGATAGAAAGATGAGCGACCAACCACACAGAGAAGAACTCTTCTCACATCCAGTTCGAGCTGGAAAACGCACCTATTTTTTTGATGTTAAGGCAACGCGTGGACAAGATTTGTACATGACGATTACCGAAAGCAAAAGACGGTTCGAAGACGATGGAAGTGTGCACTACCAAAAGCACAAAATCTTCTTGTATCGAGAAGATTTCGCCAACTTCGAGCATGGTTTTATTGCGGCCGTGGATAAAATCCAAGAATTGATGGCTTCGGGAAACTATCGTGACCCCATGGCCGAGCGACTTGCTCAAGAACAACAGCAAAGTTCATCGCCCGATGATGCGTCAAATGATGTTGCACACGATGCAAGCGATCACGAATCAGTCGAGTCCAAAGCAGAGGAAAATACCGCCGATTCGGATGACATTAGTTTTGACGACTTGTAAGAATAGAAGGGCTTCATAGCTCGTACGCTTCCTGAAACAAGCTTCTATTTCGTTGATAACTTTCCCGGCGACGCATGGGCTACCCTCGCTATATTTGAAGAGCTTCTGAGGCTATTTTGATGGTTCGCGTTTTGCTTTTCAACCTCATTCTAGTCATTTTTAGCTAACGTTCAGTCTTCTAGGCCAGTGGGTGAATGGTCATCGTTTATCCCGCTGCACTTAGAAGAGCATTATCATCGGAAAGTAGGATTTGACACATGGGGAAAATTATAGCCATCGCCAATCAAAAAGGCGGAGTTGGTAAAACAACCACTGCGATCAATTTGAGCGCCTGTTTTGGTGTCTTGGAATTCAAAACGCTCCTAGTGGACGCCGACCCTCAAGCCAATGCCACTTCCGGTCTAGGACTCGATCCGTCAACGGTCACAGGCGGAACGTATGAAGCGCTTCTAGGTACAGCCTCTGTCCGAGAAAACATTGTCAGCACCTCCTCTCCTAATTTGGATTTATTGCCTGCGAGAATTGACCTCGTCGGAGCGGAGATCGAACTCATTTCTGTGGAAGAGCGTGATTTTCAATTGCGAAAATCTCTTGAGTCTGTCGTGGACGATTACGACTTCATCATCATCGACTGTTCCCCAAGTTTGGGATTGATTACGGTCAATGCCCTGTGTGCCGCTCATTCTGTTTTAATCCCAGTTCAATGCGAATACTTTGCACTTGAGGGACTCGGAAAGCTACTCAACACGATCAAAATTGTTCAAGGTCAATTGAACAAGGCGTTGGATGTGGAAGGTATTTTATTGACGATGTACGATACGCGTTTACGCCTCGCCAATCAGGTGGTCGATGAGGTCCGCACCCATTTCCAAGATTTGGTGATGCATACCATTATCCATCGCAACACCCGTTTGGGAGAGGCTCCTAGTTTTGGTGAGTCTATCATCATGCATGACGCTTCCTCCAAAGGGTCCGTCAATTACCTCAATCTCGCAAGAGAAATTCTTCAGCGGAATAAGCTGACTCAATTATCTGACGAGGAGAAGTACATTCCTGTACCAAACAACTGAGATGTCAAAGAGGCAAGCATTGGGACGCGGTCTCGGAGCCCTGCTTGAAGGAGCTCCTTCATTACCGGAGTCCACTACCACTCAAAGCAGCGCTGTTTCGCCACCCATTATCGGGAACATGGCCGGCTCCATTGCGCTGCTTACCATTGGTCAAATCGAGGCCAATCCCGACCAGCCACGAAAAGATTTTGATGAAGAGGCTTTGGGGGAATTGGCTCAAAGCATTCGAGAACTCGGAATCATTCAACCCATTACGGTTCACCGTGTTCGAGCGGAGAAATACCAAATAATCAGCGGAGAACGACGCTTTCGAGCAGCACAAATTGCAGAACTCGATGCCGTTCCAGCCTACATCCGTGAAGCTGATGACCAAACGCTCCTTGAAATGGCGTTGGTCGAGAACATCCAGCGCGAAGACCTCCATGCCATCGAAGTCGCCATTTCATTTCAACGTTTGATCGAAGAGTGCAATTTGACTCACGAAGCATTGGGGATGCGATTGGGGAAAAACCGCACAACCATCACGAATTACATGCGGCTGCTTCAGTTACCGTGGGAAATTCAATTAGCTGTTCGAAACAAAACCATTTCCATGGGGCACGCTAGAGCGTTGGTTTCCATTGATGATAGCGACTGGCAGAAAGAGGTTTTCTTGCGCATCCAGAGGGAAGGCTTATCGGTCAGAGATGCAGAACAACTCGCACAAGCCCGCAAAACCCAATCAACTCCTGGCAAAAAACGTTCAGGCCTTTCCTTTGACCAGCAAAAAGTACAGGCTGATTTGCGTTTAAAATTCGGAAAAAAGGTGATGCTTCGCTCTCTTGCAGATGGCGCGGGAAAGATTGAAATTCCTTTTGGTTCGACAGACGATTTGGACACCCTCTTGCGTTCACTAGACCTGTAATCCAAATGGTGTCCATGGCCGCTGCTTTCTCTTTTCGCTCTATGTTCTTGGTTGCCACTATCTTGATCGCCTTCGGCGCTCGAGGTCAAACAACTCCTGTCGCGTCCGCAACATCTGAGAGAATCACCCGCACAACACGCTTTGCAGCCATTCTTCCCGGTTCAGGACAAGTGATCAACAAGAAATACTGGAAGGCCCCCCTCGTTTGGGGAGGATGGATATACTGCATCAGCGCGATTCAGTTCAACCAACAACAGCTCAATCTATACCGTAACACCATCATCGCTGACGGAAACGGAACGGAATTGCCTGACCCAACTATTGGAGGCACTGAATCGGAATGGCGTCAGCTTGAAACAGCGTATCAAAAACAGCGAGACTTATCATACTTAGCGCTTGCAGGCGTTCATCTGTTGAGCATTCTTGACGCCCATGTAGACGCCAATTTGATGTCATTTGATGTGGGCGAAGACCTCTCTTTGCGTCTTGTTCCTATCCCCTTGCGCGTCACTCCCACAGCTTCCGCTTTTGGCATTCAACTGAACTGGAACCTTGGGAGGATTCAGCAAAGCAATCCCGCCGACCACCTTCAACACGCCTCCAAGTCCCTTTGACGCAATCCAATCCACTATGAATCTCATCCCCTGGATTTTACTTTTATTGCTCATCCTCGAGCACCTCGTGTTTTTACCACGTGTTTTCAAACGTGCTGGTCTTACCGCATGGCACGGTTCCATCCCTGGTCTGAATTATTGGACATGGCTCAAGGTCATTGGTAGACCCTGGTACTGGATACTTTTACTCATTGTCCCAGGAATCAATTTGGCCATGCTCGTGATTATGCAGGTCGAATTGGGCATTGTATTCAATCAACGCTCAACTGCTGATCAATGGAAAATGGGCGCGCTTCCATGGTTGTTTATCCCCCTTTTGTCCAAATCAGATGAAAAGCATGTGGGCCGACGTGATTGGTCAAAAAAGAAAAAGTCTGTCGGTCGCGATTGGGGAGAGTCCATCCTTTGGGCGCTGATTGTCGCCAGTGTGGTCCGTGCATTTTTCTTCGAGGCGTTTACCATTCCGACGGCCTCCATGGAAGGTAGCATGCTCGTAGGCGACTATCTCTACGTGAGTAAAACCGCGTACGGCGCGAAAGTCCCGCAGACACCCGTCGCCGTGCCGCTGATACACAATGCATTACCGGGCTCATTAACCCCGAGCTATACATCGTGGTTTTCGTTGCCATTTATGCGCCTTCCAGGTTGGAAAGAGGTCGAGCGCTATGATGCTGTCGTATTCAATTTCCCTCACGGAGACAGCATCGTAGTCGACCATCAGTTGGTTGGACACGATTATTACGGGATCTTGAGAAGAGAAGCCATTTCACAATGTCAAGGAAACTTGGAATTGTTTGAATCGGACCGCAAGACGTATATTGATTTGGCACGCAAGTCAATGGCCTCCAAATACGGCATTGCAAGCCGGCCTCTAGACAAGTCTGAAAACTACGTAAAACGCTGTGTGGCTTTGCCTGGGGAAACACTGGAAGTCATCGATGGTCTGATTCATATCAATGGTGAAGCCATCGTTCCACCACCCGGAGTTCAATTCGAATACCGTGTCATCTTCAACACACAACTGGACGCACGTCGTGCCATCAAAGGATTGGAATTAACGAATGTAGATCTTGGGTCCGCTCGCAAAGAAGGTGATCAGATTGAGGTTATTCTTGCGTTAACCGATGCCGAAATGTTGCTGCTCGAAAATGGCTCTCTCGCACAATCTATCGTGCGGATGGATGTGAGCGGTCGACAAGGATCCAATGAAATGTTCCCCAATGTCCGTTCGGCTGAGTTTGACCAATGGGATCCAGATCATGTCGGTCCAATCCTACTTCCCAAAGCAGGCTTGACGGTCACCCTCGACCAAAGAAATCTTGATCTTTACCGCCGTGCCATCGATGTGTATGAAGGCCATGATCTTCAAGAAATCAACGGTACGATCAGCATCGATGGAGTAGAAACAGATCAGTACACCTTTGAATTGGACTACTACTGGATGATGGGAGACAATCGTCATCGTTCTGCAGATTCTCGCATGTGGGGATTTGTTCCTTCCACACATGTCGTGGGAAGAGCCTCTTTCGTTTGGTTTTCCAAGCAAAACGAAGCGCAGCATGGAGAAAGTAAAATTCGATGGAACCGCATGTTCAAGTCGGTCCAGTGATAGCCGTTCTGCCGCTCTGCCCCTTCCCGCCGCTTCATTGGTGGTTCTTGGCATTGGGACACCATGCCGGCTCGAGTATCATAGCGACCAACGAATCGTTTGTAAAACAGTCCTTTCGAAATCGCTTGCAGCTGGTGCAGGCTGACGGGGCGTTTAACGTGTCTTTCCCTGTGAAGCAAGCTGGAAATCCGCTCAACATGAAGACGAACACAGCAGTGCTGTCTTCGCATGTGCAGCCAAAAGTCCTCTGGCGAAGCATCCAAACCGCCTATGGTGCAGCTCCGTTCTTTGAACATTTCGCCCCAGAATTGGAAGCGCTTTGGCTTCAATTCTTACCCGCTACATCGGATGATCATAAATTGCTCTCCGATTGGTGCCATGCCACACTTCACTGGATGGCGACCACGTGCAATTGGACGCTCCCTTCAATTTCTGAAGACCCCATTGCATTTCAACCTCAACTCGATTTGCGCGAACGCCAGGCCCTTCGAGGACACGGCTGGACGTTCAACAGGTACACCCAACTCTATGAGGATCGCCAGCCCTTCGTTGGCGGGTTGTCAGCATTGGACGCACTTTTCATCCTAGGCCCCAATGAATTGAATGCGCGCTTGCCTGAGTTGGTTCAACATCCCGCTCGAGTTGATTAAATTCGCCGCATGAACGCAACGAATGACTCCTTAAGCCGCACTGCTCTCTATGAGAGCCACCTGAAACTGGGGGCTAAAATGGTGCCTTTTACTGGGTTTGAGATGCCCGTATCCTATGCTGGATTGGTCGAAGAACACCACTCGGTCAGGAATGCCTGCGGCATTTTTGATGTTTCTCACATGGGTGAATTTCGCATTCAGGGGCCCGAAGCACTGCTTCTTGTTCAGTGGATCACGAGCAACGATGCTTCCGCGCTGGACTCGGAGCAAGTTCAATACAGTTGCATGCCCAATGGGCGAGGCGGTATCGTCGATGATTTGCTCGTTTACTGCGTGTCAAAGGAAGAGTACATGCTCGTTGTCAATGCCTCAAACCGAGTCAAAGATTTCGATTGGATCACTTCTCAAAACCAATGGAATGCCACCGTTGTCGATGAATCCGACGACTGGTCATTGATTGCAGTCCAAGGCCCCCATACCGCAGGTTTATTGCAACCCTTCTGCGATATCCCTGACCTGGATAAAATGAAGTACTACACGTTTGCACCGGGCAACGTGTTCGGGCATGACGCCCTGATCAGCGCTACTGGCTATACTGGATCTGGAGGATTTGAATTGTACGTGCGACACGATGCCGCGCCTTCCATTTGGGAAGGCTTATTGCTCGCCGGTGCTACACCCTGTGGCTTGGGCGCTCGAGACACTTTGCGTTTGGAGGCAGGATTTTGTCTGTACGGAAACGACATCGACGAAACCACTTCTCCGATCGAAGCGGGACTGGGCTGGATCACCAAATTCCAGGGTGACTTTGTGGATTGTGAGCACCTCAAAGCACAAAAAGAGCAAGGCACAGAATGTGTTTTGAGAGGGTTCAAGATGCTTGAGCGCGGGATTCCTCGACAAGGCTATGCCATCGAAAATAGCGCTGGCGAGACCATTGGCCACATCACCAGCGGCACGCAATCCCCTTCGCTTGGTGAGGGCATTGCGATGGGATACATCAATCGAAGCTTTGCAACGCTCGGGGAGCATGTTGCCATTCGGATTCGCAAAAACGCCATTCCCGCAACCGTCGTGCGCCCCGGTTTCCTCCCAAAAAAGTAGTACCCATTCTGCGTTGTAACTTTCGTCGAGTCTAACCCTATCTCTGAGACGCTCCAATGGAGGTTCTCTCAACCTCTATTTTTACATCCAATAAGAACAGTTCATGGACACAAAGCGACGCGTAGAAATTTGCTTTTCACCTGCTGAATACAAGCTCTATCAAGAGAGTTTCCAATTGATCGTGGTCATTGATGTTCTGCGGGCGACCTCTGCCATTTGCACTGCACTCGAAAATGGGGTTGAAAAAATCAAGCCTGTCGCCTCTGTAGAAGAAGCACGCAAGTGGATGAGCAAAGGATTCATTGCTGCCGCTGAAAGAAATGGAGAGATTGTTGACGGGTTTGAACTGGGTAATAGCCCCATCGCATATATCGACAGAGCAAAGGAATTTGTTGGCCAAACCATTGTTCTCACGACCACCAATGGCACCAAAGCCATCGATATCGCGAAAGACAAAAACACCGTCGTCATTGGAGCTTTAAACAATTTAGATGCGCTCACAGCCTGGTTGGTACAGCGCAACGAAGATGTCCTCATTCTGGCTTCTGGCTGGAAAGACAAATTCAATTTGGAGGACACGATTTGCGCTGGAGCGATTGCAGACGTGCTGATTGATTCAGGTAATTTTATAGCAGACGAAGACAGCACTGTTGCCTCAAAGTTTCTCTACCGCTCTGCTCGAGACAACATGTTCGCTTTTCTAAAAGCCTCTTCCCATAGACGTCGATTGCGTCGATTGAATTTAAACGAGGATGTGAAGTACTGCCTAACGCCCAACAATTTGACCACCATCCCCATCTTACGCGATGGATATTTGGTCAAGTTAGGCCATGCTGAACCATCGATTTCTTGAGCTAAGTCCATCAAAAAAAACGGTTGATTACGTTGAACGACTTGGTCGTTTTACTTGTTTGATTTTGTTGCTCAGCAGCTGGGGGTTTTCTTCACACCGCTGCATCCACGACGCTGCCATTCAGACACTCCCCGATCCGCTGTATACATTTTTCAAGTCCCACCGTTCTTGGATTGTCGCACATGCCGTCGACGCCGATTTACGGAAGCACGGAGTCATCGGAGAAGCGGAGAAGCATTTCATCGACCTGGACAATTACGGATTCGAACTGGATAGTTTAGTCCATCTATTCCACAGGAATCAAATCGAAGCCAACAGTATATATGGCGATTCACTGGTCTTTGCGAATGGGATCGGTCCATGGAGCGCCATAACAACCTACTACCGATTGGTGGAGTCATTTTCAACGAAAAATGAACAGCTGATTCTCAGAAACGCAGTCGATTTAGGGCATTATGTGGCAGACCTACATGTCCCCTTGCATACGACATCCAATTACAACGGAGCGGAAACGGGGCAGCGCGGAATTCACTCCTTATGGGAAACACAGCTGCCTGAGCAGTTTATTGGAACCTATCAATTGACTCCTGGAATCGATTCGAAGCTGCCAGCGGCAGTCTATATTGAAGATCACAGAAACTCCATTTGGAATGCGACCTTCACAAGTCACCTGGCTGTCGACAGCGTTTTGTACTTTGAAGCGCTCATCAGTCTAGAAATGGGCATCAATGCCACCCATGCATATGTCGAACGAGGAAGAACACAACAACGCATGCGATCCCAAGAGTTTGCCACACAGTACCACACAGCTTTAGACGGGCAAGTTGAACGGCGCATGCAGCAATCCATATCCACAATTGGCAACCTTTGGTATTCTGCTTGGATTGACGCTGGTCAACCCAGCCTGCAATCAAAGACAGTCTCTGGACATTCTTGGTGGGCGAAAATCAAACAATGGATCATACAATGAACTTGCTTTTGCTTGATCCTTTCCACACGGGCTCTCATGCCTATTGGTCGAATGCATTGACAACTCGATTGAATGAACGAAGCCGTGTAAAGGTGGAGCTGCTCACCCTCCAAGGAAGACATTGGAAATGGCGAATGCACGGCAGCGCCGCTGCTTTCGCTTCCATTATAGAGGAAACAAACACGCTACCGAATGCCATCTTAACCACAGACATGATGGATGTCGCTGCATTCAGAGGGCTCCTGCCTGCGAGGTGGCGGGCGGTGCCCATCATTCAGTATTTCCATGAGAACCAACTCACCTTTCCGTGGAACAAGGCAGACCCGGATTTTCGCAATGGACAAAACCGAACCTATGGCTTCATGAACATCCAATCCGCACTCGCCGCCGATACGGTGTGGTTCAATTCCGCACATCACCGGAAACAGTTCCTCGATGCTGTTCACCATTTTTTATCCGAGCAACCCGACCACAAGCTATCAACCGCTCGGGACCGCATAAACACAAAAAGTACCGTGATGCCCATTGGGATAGATTGCAACACGGCCCTTGAGCCCAGTGAACTCGTCTCACTCAAAAAAGAGAAGATACCTGTGCTTTTGTGGAATCATCGGTGGGAACATGACAAAGCCCCAGATTATTTTTTCGGATCACTGGTCGAACTGAGCCAACAAAATATAGATTTCAAATTGGTTCTTCTTGGTCAGCAATTCGATCGCATGCCTCAAGCCTGGAAAGACATTCACGACACATTCAAAGATCAAATCTTACACACGGGATACACTGATTCCCGCCACGAATACTTCAATTGGCTCAATTCATGTGACTTTCTCATTCATGATCCGAGACAAGAATACTTTGGGATTAGCGTATTGGAAGCCATGCAATCCGGTGTAGTCCCATTGGTCTCAAAAGGCCACGCCTACGACGATTGGATGCCGGCAGCGTTTTTTCGAGATTCCTCGTGCAGCATAAGTGAACAACTCATCGATTTTCAAGCAGACTTCAAGAACTATCAAAATCTAGCCAGACAAGCTGCCAAAACATTCAAGTGGGATAACATTTTGCCGCTGTATGAAGAACAACTTAGCACATATGTCAATTGACGAGACTGACGAATACATGATCAGTCTTCATCCCACATTTAAGCTCTTAAAGAAACATCGGGTTCTGAATCATTTTCTTGCGTGATCTTTTGAAAACCTCTGCTAGCGTGATGCACTTTTTTAGAATTCGCCGGAATTGAAAAGATCCAGATTGGATGATTTAATACATCCACCATTGTATTTCACAACTCAGGGTAGCATTGAATCTGTTTTCTCAAACTTCAGACACCGTATTGATCGAGATCGACAAAACAGTCCCAAAAACCAACGAACTCAAGCAAGCCCTCTCGATCAACACCCTATTCTCAACTTATGAACGAGAAAAAGTTCATTAAATCATCTATCAAGAAAAAATTGACACACTCAATCCGACCGCAAAAAGCATATTTTATATAAAGATTATATTTATGTATTTATCTCTATATCAATAGTTTAAAATTATAGATATCGACTAATTGCGACTTAATACATATCGATAGCTATATGTTAATTGGTGATTTGAACTCCTAAATCTAATTTAACGAAAAGTCAATATGTCGAGCATTTTTTTTTCCGCTAGTTTATCCAAATCTTGCACGCTCAAGGAGGAAATTGACTTTCGTCAGTAAGACTCCGATTTTGTTAACACGACCCTACAGATCTAAAAAAATCATGAGCCAAGAACACTTGACCATTTGGAAAAGCTGCCTTCAAGTCATTGAAGACAACATTACCCCCCAAGCGTTCAAGACATGGTTTGCTCCGATCAAACCTTTGAAGCTGGAGAGCCAGGTGCTGACAATACAAGTGCCTTCACAATTCTTTTATGAATGGCTTGAAGAGCACTACATCAGTTTACTTCGCAAGACAATACGTAAAGAACTTGGACCTGACGCACGGTTGGAGTACAGTATTATTATGGAGAACGTAGGCGCATCGGGGAACCAAGCCTCCAGCCCTTACACCGTCAAGATTCCAGCATCCAATCGACAGTCCGCAAAAAACCCTACGGTTGCAATGCCCGTTGGCATGCATGAAACTCCGATCAAAAATCCTTTTGTTATTCCGGGTTTACGAAAGCTCAACATTGATTCAAATCTGAATCCAAATTACAGCTTTGACCAATTCATTGAAGGTGAATGCAATCGATTAGCTCGGTCAGCCGGTTACGCTGTCGCGAACAAACCTGGAGGGACAGCCTTCAACCCACTGTTGATTTACGGATCTACAGGACTTGGCAAAACACATTTGGCTCACGCCATTGGACTGGAGATCAAGGAACAAAACCCAGAACTCACAGTCCTGTATGTTTCCTCAGAGAAATTCACACATCAATTCATCGATGCCGTACGTAATAACTCGGTCAATGATTTCAGTCATTTTTATCAAATGATTGACGTGCTCTTGATTGATGACGTTCAGTTCTTCAGTGGAAAAGAGAAAACACAAGACGTCTTCTTTCATATTTTCAATCACCTGCACCAAACTGGCAAGCAAATCGTTCTCACAAGCGACAAGCCACCAGTGGAGATGCAAGGCATGGAACAACGCTTGTTGAGCCGCTTTAAGTGGGGCCTCAGCGCTGACCTTCAAGTCCCTTCTCTTGAAACGCGCATGGCGATTCTAGAGAAAATGATGTACGCAGACGGCATTGAACTTCCACGTGAAGTTGTAGAGTATCTAGCCTATAGCATCACATCAAATGTGAGAGAGTTGGAAGGCGCTTTAATTTCTTTGATCGCTCAAAGTAGCCTGAATAAAAAGTCAATCACCCTGGAGCTCGCGAAGCAAATGATTGACAAGTTTGTCAAGAATACCGCACGTGAGGTTAGTATCGATTACATCCAAAAGGTGGTGTGCGACTACTTCGATTTGCCTTTGGAGTTATTGAAGTCAAAAACGCGCAAACGAGAAATCGTCCAGGCCAGACAAATCGCGATGTACTTCTCCAAGAAAATGACCAAGAGTTCTCTGGCGAATATTGGTTTGCACTGCGGAGGAAAAGATCACGCGACTGTTCTTCATGCGTGCAGGACGGTCAACAACTTGCAAGAGACTGACAAGCATTTCAGAAAGTATTTGGACGACTTGGAAAAGAAGTTGGCAATCCACTGATTTCGACAGAAATGAAACGTGTGTTGGTGATTTGCTTGGGCAATATCTGCCGGTCACCTATTGGAGAAGAATTGATTCGACAGCAAGGAATCAAGCACAACCTTTCTTTGGAAGTGGATTCAGCAGGGACCATCGATTGGCATGCTGGAAAAGGCCCCGACCCGCGATCCCAAGAAGTCATGCGAGCCCATGGATTGGACATCTCTGATCAGCAGTCGAGGCCACTCAAAGCCGCTGACTTTGAACATTTCGACGTGATTCTTTGCATGGATCAACAGAACATGATGGACGCCCAGCGCATTGCTAAAGGGCCCGCTGAGTTGCTTTTGTTTGTAGATGGAGTGGATGTTCCTGACCCGTATTACGGTGGCGAAACAGGATTCCAAAAGGTATATGCGATGTTAGAAAAAGCTTCCATCCATTGGATTGAACAGTGGTCGAAATAGAAGAATTCATGAAGACACTTCATCTCATCCCGAACACCTTGGGAAGCCGAACACCTGAATGGCATCTTGCCGCCTCAGGCATTGAGGCACTGCGAAATTGCGACCGCGTCATCGCTGAAAGCGAAGGGTCTGCAAGACGCCTTCTTAAAGATGCCTTCCCAACGGAGGACCCGAGAAATAAGGACATCTTCCTTTTAAACGAGCACTCAGATCCGCAAGATTTAGTGGAACTGATTCAGTGGTTTCGATCTGATGCTGACATCGCCCTGATGTCCGATTCAGGCTGTCCCGGAATTGCGGATCCAGGCGCGCCTGCAGTAAGAATTGCTCACAATGCAGGCTGGCGTGTCATTCCGCACATTGGCCCAAGCTCCATCTTGTTGGCGTTGATGGCATCCGGTATGAATGGCCAACAATTTGCCTTCAAAGGATATTTACCGCGTGATCAGAAGCGCCGTGACCACCTATGGAAAGAAATGCGAGAAGGACTGCAACGCAGAAAAGAAACTCAGATTTTCATGGAGCCTCCGTATCGAAACCAAACAACGTTCAATGAATGCTTGGAACGACTCACCTCAGATCAACAACTGTGCGTGGCCGTTGACCTCACACTGGAAAGCGAGTGGGTCCGATCAATGAGCATTGAAGAGTGGAAAAAAGCGACTGCTCCAGATCTACAAAAAAGACCCTGTTTGTTCTTATTGGGACACTAGCGAGTTCCCTGATTCCGAAATGGACGCTTCCTTTGTCAGGATCTGCTCCAGTTCCCACTGGAATCCGACAACATCTCCGACCCGAATCCCTGCTTCAGGAAACCCCTGAGAGCCAAAAGCCTTTTCTGCAGGACACCAACACTCCCACCGATTGAGTCTCAAATCGGCAGTCATCAGCTCCTCAAGAACGGGAAGACACTGGCCCTCGTTGCCCCATTCAAATTGCCAAGCTCTCCAACCGAGATCTTCAATCTCGTCTTCAGAACGCAATACCTGGGTGCGCATCCTTAAGGAAACGGTCGTACCCGAAACAGGTCCTTCCGTCACACCTTGGCCTTTGACATCTCCCCAAGCCAAACAAGGAGACCCCAATAGAACAGGCTGATTGCACCAGCTTGAATCGGGAATGAAACGCCCCCCTTCAAAATCCGAAATAACGCGCATCCAATTCGACTCATCGGCAAGTGAAGTTCGATTACCAGCGTCCCCAAGAACCCTTAATCTAATAAGCAATGCCGCATCTTGGGGTACCAGCGGAGGCGAGCCCGTCAACCCCCACGCCATGTGTGCGGGCATCAAACATTCGACACTGTCTCCAGGCAATGCGTGTTCCGTTAATTGCTGGAATCCTGCCGGCCATCCTGAACGTACGCGATGAAATATCAATGGATTGTTCACATCCCGATCCAACACCAACGTTGAATCTACTAAACGCACCTCAATGTCCCAGTACACCGAATCATCGCTAAAAGCAACCAGTGGATTCGGCATCAAGAGATCCATTGCTTTCCAACCTCGCGGAGATAGGAGCAATCCTGAACTCAACGACTGAAAACCAGGAGAATCAGACCAACCCCATTGCATGGCCAACGAATCGAGCAATTCGCCTTGAGCCTTGAGTTTTTGGAGATTGAACTGAATCAAATCTTCTGCTGAAACCAACGGAATAGCGTTCGATTTTTGATTCGAAACACGCGTGTCGCAAGAACAGAGAAACAGGCATGCAATCGCAAATGACACCGCCAAATAATTCCTCACGCGACTCATACGGGCATCCATTCTTTTAGCAATGACTCAAAATAGACCACGGCATCAGCTACGCTGGAATTCTGCATGATTCCTCCCGCGGCATTGCGATGTCCTCCGCCATTAAAATGCGCAGCGACCAGGTCTCTGACGCTATACTCTCCTTTGGATCGGAAACTCATTTTAACATGCCCTTCTTCTGACCCTTTCATGAATACTGCGACCTCCACCCCTTCCAACGCAAGCGCTTGATTCACCAATCCTTCTGTATCTCCTGATTGACAGTCAAACCGCTTCATTTCATCTTGAGTCAAGGCAATCAAGGCCGTACGGTGCTCAGGCCACACCATGAGCTTTTCACTCATCGCAAAGCCTTGCAACTTAATTTTTGCAATCCTATTGCTGCCAAAAACTTGCTCATGAATCCAAGATTGGTTCACACCACTATCCAGCAAATGACCTAAAATCCGATGTGTATTGCCCGTAACTGAATTGAAACGGAAGGATCCGGTATCCGTCATCATACCTGTATACATACATTGAGCCGTATCAACACTCAAAGACTCCAATTGGCCCCAGGATTCTATCAAACCATATATCAACTCGCAAGTCGAGCCGCAAACAGGATCAGAAAGCAAGACATCCGCAAACGTTTCAGGCTCCAAATGATGGTCCACGACAATCTTAAAAGCGTGCGATGATCGGATGATTTCCTCCATTTGTCCTGTGCGCTTGGGACCATTAAAATCCAGACACCACAGCACATCCGCATTTGCAATCAAGTCATTCGCCTCCTCTTCCTGATCGTCATGCAGTACAATGTGTTCGGCATACGGCATCCAATTGAAAAATGAAGGAAATCCATCGGGGAGCACCACACGAGACTGCAAGCCCATCGCCTTTAAATGCTGATGCAGCGCAAGCGACGAGCCCACGGCATCCCCATCAGGAGATCGATGGGCAACAATGACGATGGATTCTGCTTGCACAGTTCGTTCCCAACATTCAGAAACAACGGGTACACTGAGGACTTCAGAACCCCATCTTGACATCTTTTTATCCTTGGACATGCCACGCAAGTTACCACGGGCTAATTTTGTTCCATGATTGTTCTGCATGTCTTTCTCATTTCTTTTCTATCCCATTGCACTGCGTTGGATACTCCGCCATCCCTCGGGCATGATTTCCATTACAGTCGCATTGAATTGAACTGGAATGCATCCACATCCACTTGGCAGGCCACCACACGTGTCTTTACCGATGATATCGAGGAAGCGATTCAGCTGGAAAATATAAACGCAGCAGAACATCATACCGAGTCAAGGAACTCAGTGCGAGAGACGTTGAATTTTGGGGACTCCCTCGAACACGCACAAGTCGACTCTTGGATCGCTACCTACCTATCGGGACATTGCTTGGGTTTCGCTGGACAGTCACCAGAACTGCCGATTGAATGGGAGTTTATTGGCAAAGAAGTGGACTTTGATTTGACGTATCTGTATTTCGAATCGCAGCCAATGCCACCTCATACATCCCTCACTTTGACAGCAACGCTGTTTTTTGAGCTGTTCGAAGACCAAGTCAACGAGGTGACCTTTCAGGCTGCTGATTCAGAACTGCGAGAATGGCTCACCCCTGAAGCCCCAAGAACAACGTTTCAATGGCAACCATGACCAAGAAAGAGAAAGCGACATTCATCATGTCCACGTTGGACGATCTTTACCCGGAGACTCCAATTCCACTGGATCATAGCGACCCATTTACGCTATTAATTGCTGTACTGTTATCGGCACAATGCACCGATTTGCGTGTTAATCTCGTGACCCCTGCCCTGTTTCAATTGGCAAGTACACCGGGTAAAATGGCACAGCAAAGCATTGATGACATCCAACACATCATTCGACCGTGTGGCTTGTCTCCAGCCAAATCCAAGAACATTCACCGCCTTTCAGAAATGCTCATGGAATTCCACAATGGTATCGTTCCTGAATCGTTTGAGGCTCTTGAAGCTTTGCCAGGGGTCGGCCACAAAACAGCCTCTGTTGTCATGTCGCAAGCTTTTGGCGTTCCCGCATTTCCCGTTGACACGCATATCCATCGCTTGATGTACCGTTGGGGACTCACAACAGGGAAAAATGTGGTCCAGACAGAACGCGATGCCAAGCGTTTATTTCCAAGAGAAAAATGGAATGCCCTGCATCTGCAAATCATATTTTATGGTCGAGAATACAGTCCTGCTAGAGGGTTGAAATTGGAGCGCGACATCCTGTTGCTACGCTGCGGCCGACCCGCTGAAATCAGGAAATGGACCGCCCCTTGAATCCATTTAGCTACGATCAAACCTGGACGCCAGTCCGGTTGTCCAGCACGTTCTCCCTCCCTGAACGAGTGGGCAAGCAAATTCGTCATGTCCTGTCGTGGTGCCTCCTCGCGATCCGCCATCGGGGCAAACCTCCTGTATTCATTGCTTGGCCCGATTTGCCATCGAAGCGATCCGTACTGCACAAAATTTGCCGGGAACTTGGCTGGGAGTTAACCAACCAGCCTCGTAAGAATGTCATAGGTGTTATGCGGTTTGAAGATGCCACTGAGAAATCGCTTCCGCTACCCGCATGGATTCAACATGCCCAAGTTCCCATTTTGAATAAGCAGTGTGTGGACATTCGAAAACAGACGCTAGAACGACATCATGTCACAGCGTTTGGCTACGGCATGCAAGTCAACCCCCTCGCCCATGAAGGCTTTCTAGTCATCAAGAGCGATACCAACGCGCAACATGACGGCCGCATTGTCCAAGGACCTCTCCCGCAAGGCAGCGTGCACGACACGCATGTCTATCAACGTGTCATTAGAAACCAAGACACCGCTGACCGGTGGCTGGACTTGCGTGTCGTTTGGATCAACGGCATACTGCCCCATCTCTACTTGAAATTTAAACACGAAGACGAACGCTTTACCAACTTGACAGCTGAAGTAACATTGGCCACAGTATCCGATTGGCTCGCTCCACAAGAAATTGAGCACATTTCCAACTTGATGGAATTGCATCAAACTGAAGCAGCTGAGCTGGACGTTCTGCGGGATGCCGATGACGGCCGGATATACGTTGTGGACATCAACCCAACCCCTTGGGGACCTCCGGAGCAACTCGACCGAACGCACGCTCAAACTGCCATCCATCAGATGGCAAAAAAATTGCGTCAGGCTGTCGTGACCAAATAATCCCGAAAGGCATCATAAGATGACGGGATGAGCGTACTGGATTTTTTCTTGCGCATGCAATCCTGCAGTGATACTGGTAGATCAGGCGCAATGCCGGTAGCCTGTTCAACCGTTTCACCAAATTTAGCAGGATGTGCTGTCGCAAGGGCGACAAGCGGAGCATGCACTGCTGAATTCGAGCGAAAGTCATTGGCCGCAGCAAGGGCAATCGCCGTGTGAGGACACGCCATGTATCCCCATTGTTCACGTGCAAACTGCATGGCTTTCAATGTCGCTTCATCATTCAAGGTAAAGCCTTGCATACGGGTTTGAAGCACGTCAAAATTATTTCCACAAAGCGCTTCAATACGCGGGCGGTTGCTCGGGTCTCCGACATCCATGGCATTTGAAAACGTAGGAACAGACAATTGTGGCTCAAACGAACCCGTCTCTAAATAGGTTGCCATGCCATCATTGGCATTGTTAGCAGCGATAAACGGCAAGGCCGGCATGCCCATACTTTGCGCCAGCATACCTGCCGCTACATTTCCGAAATTTCCACTTGGAACCACAAAGTGGGCCGGTTGTTTCATTTGCTGATAGGCCCAAGCATAATAAATCGACTGGGGAATCCAGCGGCCAATGTTGATGGAATTGGCACTCGTCAAAGGCCTCTTGCCCATCAGCTCTAGGTCCACAAAAGCTTGTTTCACCAAAGCTTGACACGCATCAAAATTGCCCTGCACTTCAAGTGCATGCACATTTTTCCCGACGGTTGTCAATTGTTGCTCCTGGATCTGGCTGATCCGCCCACTGGGGTACAAGATGACGACATCGATTCCTGGAAGATCTAAAAAACCCTGAGCTACAGCCGAACCGGTATCACCAGAAGTTGCGACCAACACCGTCAGACGTTCCTGACTGGTCTTCGTCAGCAGTCTCGCCATAATCCTCGCTCCAACATCTTTGAAAGCAGCCGTTGGCCCATGAAACAATTCCAAAACATGCAACCCATCATCCAATTTCACCAAGGGGATGTCAAAGTCCAAGGCGTCGGCCAGCAGGTCTTTTAGAGCAGCTTCTTCAATGCATGAACCGACATAATGCTTGAGAACCTCATGCGCCAACTGAGGCAATCCCATGGAGGTCTCCTTAATACGATTCCAGTCCAAAACGGGAATATGCTCCGGAAAATAAAGCCCACGGTCTGGCGCAATACCGTCGCGCAGCGCACGCTCAAATGGACGGACAATCGAGGGGTCTGTGAGGCTAAAGAAATTCATTCAATGATGCGGCTTCCTCGGGCTGAAATCCGAGTTTGGTGAATGTCACAGGCCATGCCTTCATGTCGCATGAAAGCTTTTAATTCATGGGCTACTTGGGCACTGTCATCAGCGGTCATGGTCACCCAAAAAGTCGACGGACCACTGCCTGAAATGCCTCCCGCGATGGCTCCATGCCGCAGCGCAATGGTGCGAATTGGCTCAAAATGAGGAATCAACCCAGCGCGGTGTGGCCCTGCCAACAAATCTTGCAATGCCAGAGCAGCAAGGGCTCCATCATCCTGGTAGCAAGCCGCTGTAAACACACCCAGCCAGCGCGCCTGATCTACAGCGTCTACAAATGCAACGCTCTCTGGCAGCACTTTACGGGCATCTTCCGTTCGAATCGCTACATCGGGATGCAGAACCACCACATGCCAATCCCTTGGAAACGGAATGGACATGGGCAAACCACGAGGAGGACACAAGACCAACCCTCCCATCAAGGCAGGCGCAACGTTGTCAGCATGACGCGATCCACTGGCCAAGGCCTCTCCATCAAGAGCATGTGGCAACAAGGCGTCAGGGCTCAGCCCTGCGTTCAACAATGCATTCAATGCAAACACAGCACCTGCAGCACTCGCTGCACTTGAACCGATTCCACTTCCAGGCTTGATTTCTTTGAAAATATCCAATTCCAATCCACAGGGATTACCAAGCGCGTTCAACAAACTCTGAGCCGCCACTCCAGCAACATTGAGAGACGTCTCCAATGGGAGGTCTGCACCTTCGATAAGCCGAATGTTCACGCAGCCGACAGCGTCAGTACGTCGCATAACAAGCCGTTCACCTGGTCCTGATAAGGCGCATCCCAAACCATCAAAACCAACATTGATATTGGCCAAGGTGGCAGGTGTCCAAACGGAAATCTCAGTGCGGTGCATGGTTTGCTTTATTTAGCTGGAAGCAGTGTGTAAATATCCGAAAAAACACCACTTGCCGTCAATTCAGCTCCCGCACCACTTCCTTGGATTACAAGAGGCTTTTCGGCATAGCGTTGGGTTTTTATGGCCAGGGCGTTGTCTGAATGTTTTAACCCATAAAAGGGATGGTCAACCGAAAGCTTCTGCATTTCAATACGACATGAACCTGCCTCCCATGATGCAATGAGTCGCATGCGCAATCCTGACCGCTTGGCATCATCAAATTCTTGTTGCAATGCACTGCCCCATTTTTTCAAATTGAGCATGAACTCCTCCTTTGTTCCATCAAAAGCCGCTTTCGGTAAAAAGCCGATGTTCTCTATGTCCATCATCTCCATCTGATCGCCAGCCTCTCGGGAAAGAATGAGCAATTTTCGTGCGACATCCACCCCCCCCAAATCCAATCGAGGATCGGGCTCCGTAAACCCCTTCTGCTTGGCGAGCAAAACAGCTTCAGCAAAGGAACTTCCTTCATCCATCTCGCTGCAAATAAAATTGACAGAACCACTCAACACGGCTTCGATCCGTAAAACATGATCTCCCGACTTCTTCAATTCGCGCAACGTTTTGATGATTGGCAAAGCCGCTCCTACGTTCGTCTCATTCAGAAATCGAGCATTGTTCGGGTGTCCCTTCAAAACCATACGCTCCCAATCCTCTTGCGTGCCTGTGGCGGCAATTTTATTGGATGTCACTACAGATATCCCCGTTTCCAGATTTTTCAAGCTCAGCGCAGCAACGTCAGCAGAGGCTGTATTGTCCACCCACACAGAACGATCCAATCGCATCGCGGCAAAGGCTTCCTGGGCCTCCGAAATCGTTGTCATCGGCTGTCCCTCTTGCAAACACGTCTTCCATGCATCCAATGGAATTCCCGATTCATTCACATGAAACGTTGAACTGTTCGCAATGCCCACTACCCGCATTTCCACATCCTCTTCCAACAACCGCTCTTGCGCATCCTGCAGTTGACGCAACAACGCAGAACCGACTTGTCCTACGCCAGCACAAAAGAGATGCAAGCGACGCGTGGGAGGCTCGAAAAATACGCGGTGCAACGCTCTCAGCGCGACGTCGACATCAGAACTGCCTAGAACGATTGAAATATTGCGTTCTGTGCTTCCTTGGGCGATAGCGCGAATGTTGATTTCTTGGTCTCCAAGTGCCTTAAAAGCCCTTCCACTTAAACCGATCTCGGAAGCCATGCCCTCACCCACCAATGCGACAATGCTCAGATCAGAATCCACTCGAATTGGAGACAGACGCCCCAAAACAAGATCAGCCTCCAACTCTTCATGCAAAGAAGCCAACGCTGCATCCAGGTCTTCATCCGACAATCCGATGGTCATGCTCTGTTCAGAAGAACTTTGCGTAATGAAAATCACATTGACCTGCCGCTGTGCCAAAGAAGAAAATATTCGCCTTGAGAATCCCGATCGCGCAATGGTCACGCCACCTTCGAGCGTAATCAAGGAAATATTAGAAACACTTGAAAGTCCCCGAACCACCGCTTTTCCTTTGGGCTTTGACACGATTAAAGTGCCGGGATGAGTTGATTCAAAGGTGCTCCTGACAATCAACGGAATTCCGGCTTCTTTCAACGGAGCTATGGTCGGATGGTAAATCACCTTTGCCCCAAAATGGCACAATTCCATGGCCTCTTCATAACTCATGGTATCGATAATACGCGCAGCCGAAACAATGCGAGGGTCCGCAGTCAGCATGCCCGGTACATCCGTTGATTTCTCCATGCAATTGGCCTGGACAGCCCGTGCAATCAATGACGCTGTGTAATCACTCCCTCCTCGTCCCAACGTCGTTGTAGAACCATCTGGCCCCGAGCCAATAAACCCTTCCGTGATTAGAACATCAAAATTTAAGTCTGATTGAACACCTTGAAGGATGGCCGGCAAACTTGCATCCAATTGAACGTGAGCATTTCCATGCTGTCCATCCGTGGAAATCCAACTACGGGCATCCACACGTCGAACAGATAGCCCACGGTGGCTTAGATAGGCGCTTACCATGGCGACAGCGATGCGCTCCCCAAATGAGGCCATGTGGTCAGAACTCTTGGGACTCAATTCACCCAATAAATTCAATCCACGACAAAACTCTTCGAGTTCATCAAACATCTGAAGAAGCTCCTGCTGCACCAATGGAGCGTGCTCATCCAGCGCTAGTTTTTGACACACCTCTACATGACGCGTTCGAATGGCCGCTAAGGGTTCATGAAAGAGCGCTTGTCCTGATGCCGCCGCTGCGCCAAGCTGAAGCAAGGCATTCGTCATTCCACCCATTGCTGAACAAACAACAATTCTTTGGACACCCTTCCGTTCAATGAGAACATCACCAACGCGCTGCATAGCCGTCGATGTCGCCAGGGAACTTCCACCAAATTTGAGTACCTCTAAATCCATAGTCAGAATAATGATTCTCTTGGATTCTGAACATTACAGAAAGCCCAATTAAGAACGTTTATCCCCTTACGGAAATGCAGTCCAATGGTTTCAGGAAATCATCTCAAGCGTTATCCGGAGCGAATTTACCGATGACTTCTTCGCTCACACCTGTACTGGAGAACCCTCCATCATGAAACAGGTTTTGCATGGTCACAAAGCGAGTCAAATCACTGAATAGGGTTACACAATAGTCTGCGCAAGCCAACCCGTCGGCATTGCCGAGAGGACTCATGGACTCACTGTACGCGATGAATTCATCAAATCCTTTCACGCCGCTCCCTGCAGTCGTAATGGTCGGACTTTGGCTCACCGTGTTGATGCGCACTTTCTTGGCAACGCCATAGTGGTATCCGAAGCTACGGGTGATGCTTTCCAACAAACTCTTGGCATCGGCCATGTCCCCATAGTCAGGGAAAATTCGCTGTGCAGCGATGTAGGTCAATGCGACCACACTCCCCCAATCACTGATGGCATCCATCTTTTTCGCGACAGCCAACGTCTTGTGCAAACTAATCGCACTGACATCCAAGGTCGTCTGAAGCCAATTGTAATTGATGTCCGTATAGTGCTTGCCCTTGCGCACGTTGGGACTCATACCAATGGAGTGTAAGACAAAATCCACCTGGCCACCAAAGTGCTCCATCGCACCTTCGAATAAACCGGTGAGGTCTTCCACGCTTGTCGCATCCGCAGGGATCACGGGAGCATTTCCAACGATTTTTGAAAGCTCGTGAATCTCTCCCATTCGCATCGCTACAGGAGCATTGGTCAAAACCAATTCTGCCCCTTGCGCATGCGCCTGGATCGCTGTTTTCCAAGCAATCGATTGATCATTCAATGCACCAAACACGATGCCTTTCTTCCCTTTCAATAAATTCTCAGCCATAGTAAGTGGATTGCAAATAAGCCGCAAACGTAGGGAGGATTTTTGAATCCTCCATTGTTCCCGTGCTCTATTCAGATGGCATGATCTTCTGAGGGTTCAAAATGCCCTTGGGATCGAAGACACGTTTAATGCCATGCATCAATTCGAGGTGGCGCGGTGAAAAGGCTACATCCATGTATGGACGTTGCACCCATCCGATGCCGTGCTCTCCGCTCAATGTCCCTCCCATGTCTACCACAGACTCGAATATCAATCGAATGGCAACAGGGAGCTCTTGGCTCCAAGCAACATCTGACAGGCCACCTTTCAAGATATTGACATGGAGGTTCCCATCTCCTGCATGGCCATAGCACACACTTTCAAATCCGAATTTTTTTCCAATCGCTTTGACAGCAAGCAACAATTCCGGCAATTTGGCACGAGGGACAACCGTGTCCTCTTCTTTGTACACACTGGCCGCTTTCACCGCCTCTCCGACTCTCCGCCTCAAAAACCACAACTTCTCTTGTGCTGCTGCATCATCCGCGAAAAGAGGATCCTTTGCTCCACAAGACTCCAATACCGGCAAGATTGATTCCATTTGAGGAAGCAAATCTTCGGAGCGAAATGCATCCACCTCGATCAGCAAATGGGCTTGAACATCCTCATCAATCTTCAGAGAAAAGTCTCCTGTAAACTCTTGAGCCAATGCAATTGCTGATCGCTCCATAAACTCCATTGCAGAGGGCTGAATTCCTGCTTGGAAAATTGCAGAAACGGCCTCACAAGCCTTCTCAGCACTTGAGAATGGCACCAACAATAGTGCTTTGAACATAGGCAATGGCAACAATTTTAACGTGGCCTCAGTGATGATTCCCAACGTGCCCTCGCTTCCAACCATCAGCTGGGTCAAATTGTATCCCGTGCTGTTTTTCAAGGTGTTTGCCCCCGTTCGAATCACGGATCCATCGGCCAGCACCACCTCCAAATTGAGAACCCAATCCTTGGTGACACCGTACTTAACAGCCCGCGGACCACCGCTGTTTTCTGCGATGTTGCCCCCAATGGAACAGGAGCCCCTTGACGCTGGATCAACGGCATAAAACAGGCCCTTTTCAGCAACGGTATCTTGCAAACTCTCCACAATGACTCCCGGCTGTACACGCACTTGCAAATTCCGTTCATCTACCTCCAAAATAGAATTCATGCGACGCATGGAGAGGGCAATTCCTCCCTCAACGGCCAAGGCCCCTCCGCTGAGCCCAGTGCGCGCGCCTGCAGCAGTGACCGGTATCGCATGAGCGGAAGCCCATTGCATTAACGCAGACACCTCGTCAGTGGTTGTTGGTTCAACAACAACATCTGGAGGAAAGTGCAAGTCCTCTGTTTCATCCCGGCTTTCCCGTTGAATGGAATCCGCATCACTGAGGATTTTCATGCCTGATGGCATGGCCTTTTTTAAACCAATGATCCAATCGCTACTCATGCTCCAAACATAATTCATGGCAGCGGAATATTACACCGGTCGAGCACTTGCTATCTTGTGCCCTACAACAACGCCTGACGACATGACTTTTTCTCCTCTTTTCCGGATTGTGAATCCACTGGTGGTTTGCGGTTACCTGTTATTTACTGCTGCACCTGTGCTATCACAGGACCTCCCTTTTCAACTGTTCACCAACGACCTCATTTGGTATAGCGGCGAATTTCGCAGCGAACGCGTGGGAGGCATTCGGTCCATGGACGATGGCAAGCATTACACGAGCCTTGAGAATAGCAAATGGGGCAGCACCATCGTGAAGTATGCCTACAAGACTGGAGAAGCGGTTGACACCTTGGCCACGAGCGTGTCCGTTTTCGGAGATTCCGAACAATCTTTTGATGGGTACGAATTTTCGTCGAATGAACGAGCCATCTTAATCTCGACTGAGACAGAAGGCATTTATCGGCATTCGTTTTCAGCCAATTTCCATGTTCATGATTTGTCGAATAACACCACGCAACCATTATCTGACTTCTCTTTGGGAAAACAACGTTTAGCAGTCTTCAGTCCCAATGCCAATCAGGTTGCATTCATGCGCAACAACAATGTTTTCATCGCTGACATTGCCAACGGGACTGAAACCGAGGTAACGACCGATGGCGTCGTGAATGAAATCATCAATGGGGCGACCGACTGGGTGTACGAAGAAGAATTTGGAGATGACAATGGCCTCTTTTGGTCTCCCGACGGGAAATTTCTGGCCTTCTATCGATTTGACGAGACGGCCGTAAGAGAATTCTCAATGCCTGTATACGGTCAATTGTATCCTGAACCCGTTGTGTTCAAATACCCCAAAGCAGGAGAAATCAACGCGGAAGTTTCTGTCCTTGTTCATGACGTGGCAGGGAATGTCAATGTTCCAGTCATGCTTCCAAAAACAGAATACATCCCACGGATCAAATGGGGCGCCGACAACAAGCAGCTGATTTTAATGACCATGAACCGCCATCAAAACATCTTGAATCTGATGATGGCGAACTGTGAGGACATGGAAGGCAACGAGCTCACCACACAGAGCATTTGGGAGGAGCAGTCCTCGACCTACATCGACCTGAACGATGACATTCGGTTTCTTCAAGATGGCAAATCCTTTGTAATGGCGAGCGAACGAGATGGCTACAACCACTTGTATCTCTTTTCGACTGACCCCGCTCAACCTCCTGTTCAGTTGACTTCAGGAAACTGGGATGTTTTGGAAGTGTATGGCGTCGATGAACAACGGAAGCAGGTGTATTTCACCAGTAGCGTTCAGGGAGCGACACAGACCCACATCGGTCGCGTTTCGTTTGGTGGCAACATGGAGGTCGTCGATCAGACAGCCGGCACACACAGCGCATCCTATTCCAATTCGTTTGACTACTCAATCCATGTCCATAACGATGCCAACACACCCCCTGTGTACACGCTGCGAAATCGGCAAGGCAATGTGGTTCGCTCACTCAAAGACAATGCAGGGTTGGTACAAAAAATGAAAGACTACTATGCCCAGCCAAAATCATTTTTCTCTTTTGAGAATCGTGCTGGAGATGAGTTGAATGCTTGGATGATCACCCCTCCCGGCTTCTCTGAGGACAAGGAGTACCCGGTCTACGTCGCGATCTATGGCGGGCCTGGAGTCAACACCGTGGAAGATGCTTGGGGCGGTGCGAATTACTATTGGCATCAAATGCTCGCACAGAATGGCTACATCGTTGTGAGCTGCGACCCACGTGGCACTCCTAAGCGCGGAAAAGCGTTTAAGCACAGCACGTACAAAGAATTGGGCAAGCTTGAAACAGAAGACTTCATTGACTTTGGCAAGCACCTCCAAGGACTGTCCTACGTCGCTTCTGATCGCATTGGCATCCAAGGATGGAGCTACGGAGGGTTTATGACGTTGCTGTGCATGACAAAGGGCTCCGATGTCTTTGCGGCAGGAATCTCAGTCGCACCTGTGACCAACTGGCGCTATTACGATTCCATTTATACGGAACGGTTCATGCAAACTCCTGAAGAAAATGCAACCGGGTATGATGACAATAGCCCTGTCAATCATGCGGAAAAGCTGATCGGCCCCTTGCTCTTGGTTCACGGCTCAGCTGACGACAACGTGCATTATCAGAACTCCATGGAAATGGTCAATGCATTGGTATCCGCCAACAAGGACTTTGACTTCTTCGCGTATCCCGATCGCAATCACGGTATTTACGGTGGAAATACGCGACTGCACCTCTTCAACATGATGATGGACTTTGTGCATGAGAACTTCTAAAGGCGGAGCGCTTTAAACAACACAAAACGGGGTGACTCTGCAATTGCAAAGTCACCCCGTTTTTTATTGGGATCGGTTTCGTTACACCACTGCCGTTTCCTCATCCTCGACGCCGTGCGTTAACGCTTCAAGTCGAGGTCGAAGCAATAACACAAGCAGACCAAGTCCCACACTAGTAACAGCAATGCCTGTGAAGATGGTATACTCTCCTAAGCTCGATGACCACTCGCCAAGAAGCCCAGCGAGCTTGCTACCAAAGCCGGTCATGGCAAAGTAGATTCCCATCATGATCGAAGCGTATTTGACCGGTGCAAGCTTCGTCACGAACGACAAAGCGACTGGAGACAAGCAAAGCTCTCCAATCGTATGGAAGAGGTAAGCAAAAACCAACCAGTACATCGCTGAGCTTCCGCTCGCTTCATACTGAGCCGTGGCTCCTGTCATGAAGAAGAAGCCTACTCCCATGATGATCAAACCGATAATCATCTTAAACAAGGACGTTGAAACCTTGCCTTTGAGCTTTCTATTGGCCCAAAACAAAGCAACCGTTGTTCCAAAGAATATGATGAACATGGCATTGATGGACTGGAACCATGATGCCGGTACGAGCCAGTCACCAATCAATCGATCCGTCTTCTCCATGGTGTAAATGTTCATGAGACCTCCCGCCTGCTCGAAGGCTCCCCAAAATACAATAACGAGCAGGAATGAAATCAACAGAACTACGACGCGATCAATTTCGATTTTAGTCAGAGGCGCCTTCATCACCTCTTTATTGTCTTTCGAATCTCCCAAGAAGTTTCCTACCTCACTGAGGTACTTCAGACCCAACACGTACTGTAACAAGCCCAAGCCCATGCCGATGCCTGCAAGTCCAAACCCATAGTGCCAGCCATACACCTCGCCGACATACCCAACGACCAAGCTCGATATGAACGCACCTAGATTAATTCCGATATAGAATATGGTGAATCCTTTATCTCTACGGATATCGCCTTGCTTGTAAAGCCCTCCAACCATGGTTGAGATGTTCGGCTTGAGCATCCCACAGCCCAAAACAATAAATACCAAACCGGTATAGAACGCCCACATCTGCTCTATTGCAAGTGTACTGTGACCGATTGCTAAGAGGATTCCTCCCACTAGCACGGATTTCTTTTGGCCAAGCAATTTGTCCGCGATGTACCCCCCTGGAACGGACATGACATACACCATCATGGTGTACCATCCGTATAAAGCCAGCGCGTCACCATTGGACCACTCTAAACCAGGGTTTTTTCCGGTCGACTCAGAAACCAAATACAAGACAAGAATTGCCCGCATGCCGTAATACGAGAAACGCTCCCACATTTCCGTGAAAAACAAAACGAAAAGACCTGCTGGGTGACCAAACAGTTCTTTTTGACGGGCATTTAGTGCTGATGAAGACATCTTTATTATTTATTAAGTACTGCGCAAAATACAACTCTGCATGCAATTCCAACATTCGAGCTTTTGAATTTGCTCAGAACACCTCCATCCACGCAGCACCCAATCTCTTTTGAAGAACAGGTTATACGATTCAAGCAAACCCGATCATTCGCTACGCTTTGAACTTCGATTTAGGAGCGGATGATTCATAAAGACTGCTAAGGCGGCGGCAGGAGCGCATTTCTTTTGCGATATTGCAGGAAAATTAGGTCCATGCGAACGTTTTATACCCTGATCCTTGCCATCTCAATCGGTTTTTTGACCCAAACCCTTGCTTATGCACAGTCAGAAGTCAATTGGATGAGTTTGGAAGAGGCTGTTGTCGCCCAGAAAAACGAGCCACGCAAAATTGTCATGGATGTGTATACCCAATGGTGTGGACCGTGTAAAATGATGATGGCCAATACCTTTACCAATCCGCAGGTGATCGCTTACTTGAATGCCAATTATTACGCGGTAAAATTTGATGCGGAGTCGAAAGATCCGATCAACTTCAAAGGGCAAACCTTTGAGAACCCCGGATACAAGGAAGGCGTTCGTGGACGGAATAGCACACATCAGCTCTCAAGAGAATTGAGAGTCAATGCCTATCCAACCTTGGTTTATTTCGATGAGAAGGCTGAGGTCATCGCTCCGATTTCCGGCTACAAAAACCCCGGTCAACTTGAAATGTATTTGAAATTCTTCTCGCAGCATTTCACTCCCGGCGTACAACAACAGGAATGGGAAGAATTTCGCGACACCTTTGTCCCCACGTTCCGTTAAGTAGAACGCGCTATTACAATAGCAATGGGCGAATCGTTTTTACCGTGCGCGAACGAGTATATTTGCCCCAAGTCCTCTCGGACTGCACGGAATTGAACATTGAAAACAAGCATCGCGTCACAAAATGAGTGAGACTGCACGACTAATACTGGATGGTAAGGAATACGAATTCCCCGTCATTACCGGTTCTGAAAATGAAAAGGCCATTGATATCTCAAAACTGAGAGCAACCACTGGCTACATCACGCTCGATTATGGTTTTAAGAACACCGGGTCGACTCAAAGTGCAATCACCTATCTCGACGGCGAAAATGGGATTTTACGCTATCGAGGCTACACCATTGAAGAGCTTGCCGAAAAAGCTTCATTTCTAGAAGTATCCTTCCTATTGATTTATGGTGAGCTGCCAAATCAAAAGGAACTCAATTATTTTCAAGAAAGCATTACGCACCACACGTTGGTGAATGAGAACATGAAACGTTCATTTGAAGCGTTTCCTCCGGGGGCGCATCCAATGGGCATGTTGAGTTCCATGATCTCCAGCTTGAGTACCTTTTACAAGGATTCCCAAAATCCCAACCGCTCCATTGAAGACATTGAGAAGACCATTCATCGTCTGATTGCGAAGCTTCCAACGTTAGCGGCTCAAGCGTACAAGCACAACATGGGTCATCCTACAGTTTACCCATCCAATGATTTGGGCTACTGTGGAAACTTCTTGACAATGATGTTCTCATTGCCATCTGAAGACTACAAAGTTGACCCTGTCGTTGAGAGCGCATTGAACAAATTATTGATTCTGCATGCAGATCACGAACAAAACTGTTCTGCCTCAACCGTGAGGATTGTTGGTTCATCTCAAGCGAACTTATACAGTTCAATCTCTGCTGGAATTGCCGCTTTGTGGGGACCTCTCCATGGCGGTGCGAACCAAGCGGTTATTGAGATGTTAGAGTCCATCAAAAATGACGGTGGCGATCTCCAAAAATGGATTGACAAAGCGAAAGACAAAACAGATTCATTCCGTTTGATGGGCTTTGGCCACAGGGTCTACAAGAATTTCGATCCACGCGCCAAGATTATCAAGAAAGCAGCGGATGAAGTACTCGAGAAATTGGGTGTGAATGACCCCGTGCTTGACATTGCCAAGAAATTGGAAGAAGTTGCATTGAATGATCCGTATTTCGTCGAACGAGGTTTGTACCCCAATGTGGATTTCTACTCAGGAATTATCTACCGCGCACTGAACATTCCAACGGACATGTTCACGGTTATGTTCGCTTTGGGACGCTTGCCAGGATGGATTGCTCAGTGGAAAGAAATGCACGAAAATGGCGAGCCAATTGGCCGCCCGAGACAGGTGTATACTGGAGCTACAGAACGTTCATATGCACCGATAGAATCGCGTGACTAATTGCCTTTGATATGACGGAATTCGCACCCACCCCTTTTGTGCGTACCGAAACGCGTGACGGCGTTTTTACCATTACTTTTTTCCATCCGCAAAGCAATGCGCTGCCTCGGAAAATTTTAGGAGAACTCGCCCAAGCGATTCTCAAAGCTTCTGAAAATCCTGAAAACCGGGTCGTAGTGCTCAAGTCAGGAGGCGAACGGGCCTTCTGTGCTGGCGCCAGCTTTGACGAATTGGTTGCAATTGAAACTGCCGAACAGGGAGAACATTTCTTCAGTGGATTCAGCGACGTCATTCTAGCCATTCGCTCCTGTCCTCTATTGGTCATTTGCCGCGTTCAAGGCAAAGCCGTTGGCGGAGGCGTCGGATTGGCTGCAGCAGCTGACTATACAATGGCCTCGCAACACGCCGCTCTGAAGCTATCTGAGTTGGCCATTGGAATTGGCCCCTTTGTCGTTGGACCCGCAGTTGAAAGAAAACTCGGAACCGCTGCATTCTCCTCACTTGCTATTGATGCAGCATCTTGGCGAACGGCCGAATGGGGATTGCAGAAAGGCCTGTACGCTCAGCTTTTCAATACCCCCGAAGAACTTGACGCTGGAGTTGACGAATTGGCTTCGCGATTAGCAAGCAGCAGTCCCGCAGCCATGGAATCCCTGAAGAAAGTGTTTTGGCAAGGGACAGACCATTGGGAGCAGCTCTTGGCTGAACGAGCCAGCGTTTCCGGTGCGCTAGTCTTGAGTGAGTTTACACGGAAGGCGATCGCTTCGTTTAAGAAGCGATAATCCACCTGAACGAAGACGCCACCGTTTCTTTTCGATTTATCATACAATAAAAGGCCCGCAATTGCGGGCCTTTTCAATTCCGTATGTTCTTTCTAGATCACTGAATAATCACCTGCTCCATAGCACGCTTCATTCCTGATCTCACCATGACGTTGTAAATGCCACCAGCATAAGTAGAGACATCCAATCGAATATTTTGATTCGAACCTTGAATGTCTTGGTTATACACCATTCTACCCGTGGCATCATAAATGGAAACCTCGACCATTCCTGACCATGAAGAAGAGGCAATCCAAAGCTCACTCGTCGCTGGGTTTGGATACGCTTCCATGGGGAAGGTCATCAATTCTACGACACTGATCACAACTTCCATTTCAATATCCAGCGTGGTCATACAACCGTTGGAATCCGTCACTGTAACCGTATACAACCCACCCATTCCTGCAATGTCTTCATCCTCACTGGTGAAGCCATCAGGACCGGTCCACCCAATGATGTAGTCAGGAGTTCCTCCAGAAACTGTAATGGAAATAGATCCTCCAGCTCCTTCGACATCATTGATGACTTCATCAACCGCAATCACGATGTCACAGAAGTAACAGCTGCCGTCGTCATCCGTCGCGTCTGCATTGTAATTCTCAGCTTCAGGATCAGTGCAACCAGCAACCTCTAGTTCATCGCAAACACCATCACCGTCCGCATCATTCAAGCAGTTGCCATCGCAATCGTAATTCGCTTCTGCAAAGGTGCAAGAACCGTCATCATCCGTTGCCGCCTCATTGTAGTTGCAAGCTGTCATGTCCGTACATCCTGCTACTTCCAATTCATCACAGACACCGTCCATATCTGCGTCGTTTAGGCAGTTGCCGTCACAGTCGTAGTTCGTCTCGGCAAAGGTGCAAGAGCCGTCATCTTCTGTGGCTTCAGCGCTGTAGTTACATGCTAGTTCATCTTCGCAACCTAGGATCTCAAATTCGTCACACACCCCGTCCATGTCGGCATCAGCTAAGCACATCCCTTCACAGTCGTAACCGCTTTCAGCGTAAGTGCACGAACCATCATCGTCCGTTGCCTCTGCATTGTAATTGCAAGCCATCATGTCTGTGCAATCCGAAACTTCAAATTCATCACACACACCGTCCCCATCTGCGTCCGAAAGACAAACGCCATCACAGTCATAACCGGCATCAGCAAAGACGCAGGAGCCATCGTCATCCGTGGCTTCCATACTGTAATTGCATGCATCCACATTCTGGCAACCCGTGACTTCGAATTCATCGCATACTCCATCACCGTCAGAATCTTCAAGACAGTTCCCGTTGCAATCATAACCACTTTCTGCAAACGTGCAAGAGCCGTCATCATCCGAAGCCATTTCATTGAAGTTACAGGCCATCATCTCTGTACAGCCTGCGATTTCAAATTCATCACAAACGCCATCCATGTCCGCATCATTCAGACAATCCCCATTGCAATCATATCCGGCAAATGGAAATTCACAAGAATCATCATCCTCTGTGGCCAATTCGTCAAAATTGCAGGCCATCTCATCTGCACAACCGTAGACATTGTAATCGCAACTTCCGTCATCATAGTCAGCTGAATCGTCGTAGTTCGATGCCGCAGGGTCAGTGCATCCACACGCATTGTCCTCTACACTCGGGTTGTATGTTCCAGGTCCATCAAAATCGAAACTTGAGCGGATATCCTCCGAGCCGATCCCATTTTCAAACACTTGGATGTGTGCTGTACCAGAGAATGTGCCTGAAGTGGTGAGCTGCATGAACAACACACGGTTATTCACTGCATCAGGCAGGCCATTGGGAGAACCATTCAATACAAACCACGCACCACCGGTTTCGTCATTCATCAAAATATCAGCTCCGGCGCTCTCTGAACCGAAGTTAAATGAATTCACCCAAGGTTGTTCCGTACTTTCCACTGTACTAATGCCCACTTCTGAACCAACGGGTGTAGAGTCAATTCCAATGGTCACCCAGCTGTCTCCTTCCAATTCCGGGAAGAAAGAAAAGAATGCTGGGTTCACTTGATCTGCTGTCGCTCCACCATATGTGCTGTTGTAAAAACCGTCTGAGGTTTCGAGAATAAATGGGTTCTCATTGTTTCCATACACCGAACTCAAAAAATCATCCTCGTTGACCATGTTCGCATAAAAGCGATACGTTACGGTTCCCGTAATTATGTCAGAAGCATGCTCCTCAATTGTCATGGTATATTGCATCCCTGGCAACAAACCTCCTGAGTTTCCACAAGAGCAGTAATCACAAGAACCATCCTCGTCCGAAGCTTCGATGTTATAGTTACAAGCCACTGGGTCCTGGCAACCCGCTACTTCAAATTCATCGCACACACCGTCACCGTCTGTATCGACAAGACAGTTGCCATCACAGTCGAGGTTCGCTCCGGCATACGTGCAAGAGCCATCCGGGGCATTTGCTGCTGCATCATAGTTGCATGCCTCCATATCTGTACACCCGAGAAATTCGCAACTGCCGTTGTCAATGGTTGCCTCAGGATCATAGTTGTCCGCATTTTCGTCAGTACAGCCAATGCAAGAAGAATACTCACATGTGCCATCTTCGTAAGTCGCTTCAGCATTGTAGTTACAGGCAGAGTCATTTGTGCAGCCCCCTGTCCCACAACTGGTGTATTCACATGAACCATCGTTGTAGATGGCATCTGCGTCATAATTGCATGCTTCTGCATCTGTACAGCCCACGCATGAAGCATATTCACATGAACCATCATCCTCCGTCGCAGAGGCGTCATAATTGCAAGCAAATGAGTCCGTGCATCCAGAAACAACTTCATCAGAAACTGGGAAAAATGTACCCTCACCACAGAAAGTATAGGTAGCAAGAATTTCATTCGCCCCTATGCCCATTCCAAATATTTGGACATTCACTGTTGAACAGATTTCTCCGCCGGTTGGAATGCTCAATTGCATGAACATCGTACGCATTGTTTCTGAATCAGGCAATCCATTGGACGCATCCGATAACGTGTACCATGCAGAGCCCGTTGAGTCATCAATCAAAATATCGGTGCCTGACAGCGGGCTGGTCGCATCAAAATGAGCCGCTAAAGGAATGTCCCCTTCAACAATCGATACAGCTGCCTGGTCTCCTTCAGGTTGACTTTCGATTCCGATGGTGATCCAACTATCACCCAACAAAGTTGGGAAAAACGAATAAAAAGCTGGATTAATAGCACTCGCTACAGTTCCACCAAAATCATCATTGTAAAACCCATCTGTTGTTGTGAGAATGAGCGGTGTATCCCCTCCGCCAGAAATTGAACTCAGCTTGTCTTCAGGATTCACCATATCAACATACAAACGGTACGTTGTGTGTCCTTCAACAATATCTACAGCATGTTCTGCAACAGTCACTGTGTAAGCTTGACCAATTGAAGTAAAGGGAATCAAAAACAGAACTAAAATTGAGAGTAAAGAGCTCAAGTGCTTCATGGCAGAAGTTTAAGAAGGACGTTGTTAATCGGAGCAATTTACATTCGAAAAGAGATATTTCGGCAGTCTTACCCACCAATCTTTGACCAAATCTATTTCAACAAGAATGGATCAAGCTTTACCTGATCCATTCTCATTACGCCAACCGCACTTTGGGAATTCGATTCCTTTATTGAATCCTTTTTTACCGTTGAACAAATACTTTTTCTCGGGCATCCCACTCGCCTGAAAGCACGACCACGTGGTACATGCCGCTCATCCAACGGGAACAATCGACCTGAAGGCGATTGGTTCCTGCAGCTATTGTTTTCGTGTAAACCAAACGACCTGCGGCGTCATGAATGTGAACCGAGGCTTGCAGTGCATGGTGACCAATCTCAATCGTTAGATTCGAAACAACAGGATTCGGAAACAATGAAAGGTCGATCATCATGGATTCTTCCACTCCAACAATCGTCTCGACAACAATTTCAAAAGAGGTTACGGAACACCCATTTTCATCGCTTACGGTAACCTGATACGTCCCTCCCTCCAAGTTGTCAATATCTTCTGAAGCACTGGTGAAGCTTCCGTCCAACTGTGTCCAAGCAAATACATACGCTTCTGACCCTCCCGTAACTGTAATCGCAATGGCTCCCTGATTCAATCCCTGTTCCGTGCCAACGACATTGTCCAAAAGAACAAGAAGGGGCTCCGGCTCCATTACTTCAAACAATACAGTCGTAAAGCACCCCGCGGCGTCAACGACCTCAACAGTATATTCACCCGCCAACAAACCAACGAATGCACCTTCTGATTGAGGCGCTCCGTCAGGAAGCAAAACAAAGGTCAACAACGAGTCATTTGGATAAGCTCCTATAGCGGAGACCAGAACAGCCCCATCATCACTCCCGTTGCACGTTGCATCAGTCACCTCAAGTGAAGCTTCCAACGCGCAGTATGCGCATGATCCGTCATCGTCTGTTGCCGTTGGATCAAAGTTCAAGGCATCAAAGTCTGTGCAGCCTTCAATTTCAAATGCATCGCAAATACCATCCAAATCAGCATCTTCGAGACAATTGCCATCGCAGTCGTAATTGGACGCTGCGTATTCACACGACCCATCCTCTTCTGTGGCTTCTAAACTGTAGTTGCAGGCCGCCAAATCTGTGCAGCCCTCCACTTCTAAAGCATCACAAATACCGTCATCATCTGTGTCGTTTAGGCAGAGTCCGAGACAGTCGTATCCAAAGTCTGCATAGGTGCAGGACTCATCTTCATCTGTCGCATCGAAAGCGTAGTTGCATGCTGTAACGTCTGTGCACCCCGCGATTTCAAACACATCGCAAACACCGTCTTCATCGGTATCAGCCAGGCACTCTCCATCGCAACCATACCCCTCCGAGGCATAGGTGCATGAGAAGTCTGGTGTATTGGCCAATGCGTTAAAATTGCAAGACAATTCATCCAAGCAACCAAACACACTCGCGATACAGGACCCGTCTTCGTATTCCACCAGGGGATCATAGTTAAAGGCCGCTTCATCGGTGCAACCACATGTGTTTTGCCCGCTAAACGCATTGGTCCATTCTGCGCCTTCAAACGAAAAATGATGCAAACTCGCGTTGCTATTGTCTCCATTTTCAAAAACCTGGACATGCAGTTGACCTGAAAGCGTTCCATCCGTTGTGACTTGACCGATCAATACACGCAAGTCATCCCCAGCGATGCCATTTGAACCTCCGTTTAGAATAAACCAAGACCCACCAACCGGGTCATCCATGACGATATCAGATCCATCTTCAAACGCAGCACTCCAGCCCAGGTCACCGGATGCACCCAAAGCATTCACCAGATTTTCTCCTGCCATTGCAGGACCATCTAAACCAATGGTCACCCAGCTGTCAAATGCCAGATCAGGGAACAGCCCCACGAGGTCAGCATTGAGATTTTGAGGTAGCAAGGAACCATTGTCGTCCTGATGAAAGGTCGACGATGTCCCCAAGATCAAGGTGTCGACGTCGTTCCCATATACCGAGGAAACGAAATCTTCAGAAGTCTCGGTGGTCACATACAGTCGATACGTGGTCATCCCCTCGAGGTTTCCCGATGCATGAACCGCGACTGTATCGATGTCAAGTCCGAATACAGGCACCTCAATCTCTGAGCAGGAACAAAAATCACACGTGCCATCGTCATCAGTAGCCAACAGATTGAAGTTGCATGCATTTTCGACTGTGCAGCCCTCGATTTCAAAAAGATCACACACCCCATCACCATCCGCATCTTGAATGCAGTTTCCTTCGCACGTGTACCAGTCTTCCGGATACGTGCACGAACCATCTTCGTTGGTAACTGATTCTAGATAGTTGCATGCCAAAGGGTCTGCACATCCGTAAGTGGCCACCGTCACGATGAGTGTTTGCACAAACACCGATGTGTTACCACACTGATCGGAAGCTGTATAGGTGCGCTCTAACGTTTGAACTGAGGCCTCTTCTGAAAGCAACACATCCAATGAGCTCCAGCTTGCATTGCCATCGCAGGCGTCTTGAATCACTGCAAAAGGTTCTGGAACGCTTTCGTCTTCTTGCTCATTGACTTGAATCAATGCCTCAGGTAAAACAACAAACTCGGGAGCCAGTGTGTCCCTTACAGAAATCATTTGAACTGCGCTTGCCGTATTGCCTGCGTCATCAGTCGCAATGAATGTTCGTGTGCAGAGGTAATTGAATGGAGGACAATCCAAAACAAATTCAATTGGGCCGTCAACAAACATTACTTGAACATTATCATCACAAGCATCCTCGGCTATGGCCATGACTGTTGGCATGGCTTGATCGCATTGGATCACTGAATCAGCTGGTACTGAAGTGAAGAATGGCGGAATCACATCCAACACACATGGGTCAACCGTGAAATCACATGAGCCGTCATCATCCGTTGCCATGGCATTGAAATTGTTCGCCAAAGCATCGGTACACCCATCAATTTCAAATTCATCGCAGATCCCATCACTATCTAGGTCAGACAAACAGCTGCCTTCACAACTGTAGCCAGATTCCGGGAAAGAGCAATTGTCGAATGCTGGTGCACCACAAGCATCTTGCAGGCCAATCACCTTGTTCAAGCCATTATTGACTCCGTCTCCATGGATGAAGAATTGGACAAACATCTGACCACTCAGATTTCCTGCGGTCGTGAATTGCCCCAAAAGAACGCGAAGATCATCCCCGGCGATACCGTTGGTTGCACCATTGAGAATGTACCATAAGCCGCCCAAGTCATCTGAAATCTCAATGGAACCTCCATTTTCAAAAGGAATGACCCAGGGCTCATTGCCTTCCAAGACACTCACTCCCAATTCGCCTTCCGCGCCATTTGCAGACTGATCCAAGCCAATGGTCACCCAAGAATCATAGGCCAATGAAGGAATGAATGGAAATACCATAGGATTGCTGTTTTCTGCCAACGGCCCTCCTGCTGGACTTTGAAAAAATGATGACGTTGAATGAACCGACGTTGAAAATTCATCGTCACCAGCAACGGCGCTCACAAAATCATCTTCGTTCTCGCAAAGCGCATACACACGGTAGGTCGTCATTCCACTGAGATCGACTTCACCAACCATGCCTTCATGCACGGTGATGGGTTCAATTTGCAGACAATACGCTTCGTATGGAACATAATTGCATGCATCGATATCGTTGCATTGGGATGGATACGTGCAGGAACCGTTGTTGTCTGTAGCGTTTGAGTCATAATTCAAGGCGGCCTCGTCCGTGCAGCCCAAGACCTCCAATTCGTTGCAAACGCCATCACTATCGTTATCCCCTAAACAGTCCCCTTCACAGTCATAGTAAGGCTCCACGAAAATGCACGATGCATTGTCCTCCAAAGTGTACGCTTCATCATAATTACATGCCAACTCAATCATGCAACCGGCACAGCTTGTAAACTCGCATGACCCGTCATTTTCATTGGCCAAAACATTGAAGTTGCAAGCGATGGAATTCATACATCCAGCAACAGAATACAGGCAAGAACCGTCGTCATCTGTAGCTTCATTGTTGAAGTTGTTTGCCAAAGCATCCGTGCATCCAGCGACTTCATCTCCATCACAAATACCATCCAAGTCCTCATCAAGAAGACAGTTTCCTTCGCAATCCAAACCATTTTCAGCGTAAACACAAGAGGAGACATCAGAAATCGTTGCCGCTTCGTCATAATTGCATGCGAAGGTGTCCAAACACCCTACACACGAAGCAAAGTCGCACGATCCATCGGGGATATTGGCCAATGCGTTGAAGTTGCACGCCAAAGGATTCAAACAACCTCCTATTTCACACGTACCATCGTCAATGAGAGCGGTAGGGTCAAAATTATCGGCACTCGCATCCATGCAACCGGCGCAAGAAACAAAATCACATGTTCCATCTTCATAGGAAGCATCTGGATTGAAGTTACATGCGGCTTCCAGAGTGCACCCTCCCTCTTCGCAGCTGAAATAATCACAGGTTCCATCGTTGTAAATGGCATCTGGGTCAAAATTACAAGCCGTTGAGTCCGTGCATCCCAAACATTCTATGAAGCTGCAGGAGCCATCATCTATTGTGGCCGATTCATCGTAGTTACACGCAAAAACATCGGTACAACCTGCGCATGACTCATATTCACAGGTTCCGTCATCTTCCGATGCAAAAGCATCATAATTGCAAGCTTCGGAATCTGTACAACCAGGAGCCATTGTTGAGAAGTCTATATCCCAAACATCTGTGCCAGAAAAACCTTGGTGCACCTGCTCCGAATCCGATGATCCAACAGCAGGGATGACTTGAATATTGAGCAGGCCAGAAGGCAACGAAGCCGACGTAATCTGCATAATCAATACGCGCAGGTCATCGCCAGCGTATCCATTGGTCATACCGCTCAACAAAAACCATGCTCCTCCCGCTTCATCAGTCAAGGAAACACTCATTCCACTGCTCTCAGCGTTTGCAGAGAAATTAGCCATAAAGGGTTGATCAGGACTTTCCAATGCTGAAATGTCCATTTCGCCAGGTCCAGCAGCCTGGTCCAATCCTATGGTAATCCAACTATCGTATGCCGCTTCAGGAAAATAATTGAGAATCAACGGATTGATACCGCCCCCAGTTGAACCACTCGCAAAAGGAGAATTGAACATCGGACTATCGACCTCCACCATGAGCGGAGATCCTTGTCCTCCATAAACAGCAGATACAAAGTCGTCGGGATGAGTGCACTCTACATAAAAACGATACGTGGTCTGGCCTTCCAATTCTGCCAATCCTGTCACACCATCATGAACCATGTATTCCTCAATCAGCAATTGTGACGATTGAGCATGTAAGCCTATGGTTGACAGCATGCATGCCGTAAAACCAATCAGACGTAGGGTCGAAATAGAAGGAAAAACCATATGTGAAGAATGCATGAACTGTCGATATTCTGCATCCTATACGCATCTTGGGCTCCTTCGGTTTCAAGTAGGCACAAAAAAAAGGGGCCGAAGCCCCTTTTTCAAGTTATTGAATCAATAACGAAATCCTTACTGCTTCAGTAATTGCAATTGGTTGATCATCAATCCGGCACGAACCTGCAACTGATACACTCCATTCGCAACGCCTGTCAAGTCCATTGTTACGCGATTGCTTCCCGTTTGGTTCACAAAAACTTGTGAATTTACCATGCGGCCTTGCCCGTCAAAGATCGAGACTTCCAAATCCTGACCCTGAGCACCGGCCCATTCCAACTGGAAAGCTCCATTGCTCGGGTTTGGACTGACCGATAAGCTGCTCAAGAAGCCCAGCTCCTCAATTCCAACAGGAACACCAAAGGTGCCCTCTACAGAACAACCATTCATATCCGTAATGGTTACCGTGTATTCGCCAGCTACAATTCCAGTCAAGTCTTCATCTGCACTGGTGAATGCATCAGGTCCGGACCACGCAAACATGTTTCCGCCATTGCCACCAGCAACGTCAATGTCCAACGCGCCATCACCAGCACCTGTGTCATTGGTAATCGTACCCGTAACTGTCATTTCATCTGGTTCATTGATCGTAGCCTCGATGGAGGCTTGACAACCATTTGAATCTTGAACGTAGTACGTGTAAATACCTGGAGTCAAATCGATGTAAATCGGAGAAGAGCCGAAATCTGTGCCGTCCGCACTGTACTCGTATAAATTCGTACCACCCGCTCCTGCGATTTCAACCGAACCATTGGTGTCTCCAAAACAAGTCACATCCTCTGATGAAGCCGATGCGATCAATTCAGTCGCATCTCCAACAGTAGCAACGACTTCCGCTTGACAGTCTTCAACATCTGTTGCGAGGATGACATAATCACCAGGCAATAAATCACCAAACAACGTAACATCGCTTGACTCACCTTCATTGAAAGAGAACGTCAAGCCTCCATTTCCACCATCCGCATTGAAGGATACCATACCATTCTGGTCACCGAAACACAAAATGTCTGTAACACTCGCATCAATGACAATCGGCTCAGGAGCACCTACCGTGTATTCTACGGTTGATTGACCGATGCATCCGTTGACATCCATGGCATAGATGGTATATGTACCACCTTGGACATAAAGTACATTGCCTGGAGCATAATTCACACCATCTGTGCTAAACTCCATGCTCGCTTGAGTACCTGCACCACCTAATGTCAAAACAACGATTTGACCATCTGCTGAATCAGCGCAAGTTGCGTCCAAAATGTTGCTCTGACCACCTGCCACTGTGACACTCAATTGTTGCGGATTTGCGACACTAATGGCGATACTTTGTGCAGTGCACCCATTCGCATCTTGTGCATAGACCGTGTACAGACCTGCAGCCAATCCATCAAAGTACAAATCAGACGCCGTTTCACTGAAGTTTGGTGTGAGACTGAACGTGTAATCGCCAGCACCGCCTTCCGCTTCTCCTGAGATGACGGCGTCACTGTCTCCGGCACAGCTGACAGACTCTGTCAACGAAGCCGTTAATGTGATCGCATCCGGAACGGCCATTTCCACATCCACTGAAGCGGTACAACCCGCGCCATCAATCGCGTTTACAGTGTACATGCCGCCAACCAGACCGTTAAAATTTCCAACCGCCAAAGTCGGATCATTTTCGCCAATCCCGAAAGTCACACCCAGTTGACCTCCCGTTGCAGAAACGATGATCATACCGTCACTCACTCCTGGACAAGAATTACCGATAACCTCGTCGAGGGTCAATGTCAAGGTGCAAGGAAACACGCATGTCTCTCCGGCTTCTGTGGCATCAGGGTTGTAGTTTGTTGCTTCCGGATCCATGCAACCGAAAATTGCACCTGCACTTGAGCTAAATGGAATGCCTTCGTACTGCGTCGACGCGCTTTGCTCACCATTCAAGAAAACCTGCACGTTGAACGAACCAGTAAAACTTCCAGATGTTGTCAATTGAGCGAGAAGAACTTTGAAGTCTGGACCCGCTTGAGCTTGCGTGTCTCCAAATAGTGTAAACCACGAACCTCCGTTATCAGAATTCACTACGAAATCACCGCCTGTTTCAAAAACGTCTACGGCATCATCGATGCCAACTGAGTTAGGTTGCCCCGTTACTTCAGTAGAGTTCGATACACCGAGTGTAATCCACGAGTCAAATTCAGCTTCTGCTGAAAACGCAAAAAAGGCTGGATTGATGCTCCATCCTGTTGATGCTCCGAAATCTGACTGAAAAAAACCGTCTACTGAAGTCAACGAAAGTGGAGATGACACATCTCCATAAACCGCCGAAATCTCATCCAATTCATTGGTCAACACAGCGTAGACACGGTATGTCGTCATACCGTCCAAAGCAGGTATTTCAATTCCGTCATGCTCCGCGTAGACCTCGGATACAATCTCAATTAATTGACTAGATCCGCTGATTGCTATTAAACAGGCAACGGCACTTAGTAGAAGTTGTTTCATTCGAATGGTAGTTAGTCGTGAATATCAGTTTGTCCAAATATAGTCCTCTCGCACATTTATTTCGGATCTCGAAACGAGATTTTAAGAAAGGATATACACGGATATTTGTGAACAAAAGAAAAGGGAGGAGACATGCGTCCCCTCCCTTGCTAAAGCCCGGGATATGATGTCAATTCTTGATGACCAACTGAGCCGGGAAAGTGGCATCACCATTCAAAATCAACATGTAAGATCCTGAAGGCAATTCAGACGTTGACATCTGAACAACCGCTGCGCCCAATACGACTGGTGTAGAACGGATCATCCGTCCCGTCATATCATACAACTCCAATTGAAGCGTTCCTTGCTGATCGCTGTTTAAAGCAATGTTCAACTCTTGGTCAAATGGATTGGGATAAACAACCAGCGCATTGCCTAACCACTCGTCAACATTGACTACGCACGTTGTGCATTTGTTGTAGCAGACGGCTTCTAATATTTCTGGCTCACCACTGCGTTCATGAATTCGATTATATGCACCGAAACCATTCGCCAAACCACAACCGTCAGACTCAAAGTTACCCAGTTCATTGCCTTCAGCATCCACATTGGCTCCAGACTCTTCCAAATAGTCAATGCCGTTATCTCCTGTTGAAGGGTCTCCGTTGACAAATTTGTAAAGAACCGTTGTGCCTCCGCTCACATTGGCTGTGACTTCATACACCCCATCGGCGTCGTCATCTGTCATTTGCATTCCACCTGCTTGCCAGTTTGGCGACGTGAAATTTCCAATCACCCAAACACCATTGGCATTCACCTCCTCTTCTGACATATCAACTCTGAACGTAATGTCAGCCGGATCAGGATTTTCAACGCAAGTCAACTCACATGAATTATAACACACCTCATATAGGACGGCATCACTGCCAACTGAAATAGCGCGGTTGTCACTTCCTTCAGCAGCGCAGTCTCCTACAATCAATTCATTATCTACGTTTCCGTCGCCATTGCCACTCCAATCATTCCCGTTGATAAACTTGAACTCATAGTCCCCAGGCGCCATGCCTAAAGTGAGTTCCCAAATGCCATCACCATCATCGTCACTCAATGGATTCGAATTGGCCGACCACCCTTGGAACGACCCCGCTACGTGCACACCGTTGACGGAAACCGTTTCCTGAGTTGTCATGTCCACACGAAGCGTGACCTCTGTTGGAGAAACACACGTTCCACATGCATTGTAACATGGAGCAGCTCCCGTACCAACATCGCCATACAACACTTCATTTTGACTCGTCAACCCGAATGATCGGTTGCCAAAGCCATCTGAACACGCCTCATCATCAATGTTTTCATTCGGATTCGTCCAAGAATTTCCATTGATGAATTTGAAAAGAATGGCGCTACCAAGCCCCGTTGTGTCAAAAGACACGACTGTTTCCCAAATGCCATCCTCATCATTGTCTTGCAAAGGCGTCGTTGCTGGGTCCCAATTTTGGAAATCACCCGCTACGTGCACGCCATTGGGAGAGATTGCAGCCTCAACACTCATATCAACTCGCAAGCGCACACTGTTCATACCGCAGGCCGCACAGTTTGCAAAGCAAACGAACATCGAGGCTTCTGTTTCTGACTCAGAAACATGTAAAAACCGATTGTCATTTCCTGATATTTCGACTTGGCATGTCGGTGGCACATCTTCTGCGTAATCCCAAGCAGGACCATTGAGGAATTTAAACTCAAGCATTCCAGGTGCAACATCCAACGTGACTTCATACACATTGTCCATGTCGTCATCGGCAAGTGGAGTTGCCATAGGGTCCCATCCTTGAAAACTACCTGCGATGTAAACACCATCCGCTGAAACAGTTTCATTGGACATGTCGACTTGGAAGGTCACGGGAACGAGGACTTGAGCACTCAACCATGTTGCCATGACGAGAAATGCTCCGAGGGTCAAGAGGTGCTTCATGCAATAATTTATTTTAGAATGTACTTGCAAAGTACACGTTCCTAAACTTTTGAAAGCATGGCGAAACAAACACTTATTCACCATGGCCTGATTTCACGTTGAAATCCGCCTGCCGTTTCCTTCAAAAACTGAACTTATTCAGGCTTACCCAAACCCAATTTTTTCAAAATCTCAATCCAAGACTCTGGCCAAGTCGTGGAGCAACGATTCACATGGTCATAGGAGACCATCACGGTTTGGGCTTTTGAGGCCAACTTCCACTCTCCCCTTCGCTTCACATAGACTTCGTAGGCAGCCACCATGCTTTTTGAACCGATGGAATCAATCCACGTTACAATCTCAACCTCGTCATTCATCGCTATAGGGCGCATATAATCGATCTCATGACGTGCGACGACCATTCCGGCATCATTCCAGTTCCATTCTCTTCCAACAAACCCTTCAAATAAATGAATGCGGCACTGTTCAAAATAAGTGGGATAGACGGCGTTGTTGACAATACCTACGGCGTCGATATCGGCAAAGCGAATTTCGGGTCGGTAGCGTTGGAAAGATTGGAATGCACTCAAATTCATGCCGCAAAAGTACCGCCGCTTAACTTTGCATCATGAACCTCAAGAAAACAATTGCACTTTCACTCCTTTTCATTTTGCTTGTCGGCTCAATCTGGAACCTCATTGCCCATCCAAGTGCTGTTTGTTGGTTCGCAAATTCACTGTGCGTCCTGGTGACGGGTTTGAGTGTAGCGGTCTCTGAACGTCGCGGTATGGATGTCTCCTTCTTCACCATTCTCGTCTTTGCACTCTGCGTTGTGTCATTGGCCATTGCTTGGGGCCAGTGGTTTGTACTCGGAACTGGAGCTGCTGAAGCGATGATTGTCCCCCTTGGATCGGCATGCATTTGGTTATTCCGACCTTTTTCAATGAAAAATTCGTCCGGAAACTCGTGAAAAGCGAATGAGAACCGGTCAAATCCTCTGATTTTTCTCGTCCTTTTCAACAATTGGCTTCGGTTTATCAACGAATTGGCCCTAAAACCCCTACACCCCTTGCTACCGTTGAATTCTCACCTATATATTTGGCGAAGTTGAAAATCATTTTTTAAATCTAGTTACCATGAATAAAGCAGAATTGGTTGATGCAATGGCAGAAGGTGCCGGCATCTCAAAAGCAGACGCTAAGCGATCATTGGATGCGTTCGTTGACGCGACTTCCGGTGCATTGAGCAAAGGAGACCGAGTTTCTCTCGTAGGATTCGGTTCATTCTCAGTTACACATCGCGCTTCACGTAAAGGCCGTAACCCACAAACGGGTAAGGAAATTACAATCGCAGCAAAGAATGTGATCAAATTCAAGGCAGGAGCTGACTTGAATTCAAAAATGTAATTGCTCTTTAGCAATAAATGAAAGGCCCCTCGTTCATTCGAGGGGCCTTTTTCATTCTGTCGAATTCCATTTAATCTGATGAAAAGCGATTCCGATATCCGGTATGAAACGTTGCTTCCCTTCTTAAGCGAAGAGCGAATCCAACGGTTTGACGCTGTCCTGAAAGGAAGAACCCGACACCTGAGCGTTGTACTCGAAAACATCTATCAATCAAGAAACGCCAGTGCCGTGATGAGAAGTTGCGATGGCATGGGGATTCAGGACGTCCATTTGATTGAAAACATCAATCCATGGGTTTACAATCGAGGTGTATCCAAAGGGACTCCCAGTTGGCTCACCCTGCACCGTTACAGGCAACAGCCTGATCCCACAGAAACGTGCATCCAAAATCTGAGAGATCGCGGCTATCGCATTGCAGTCACCTCTCCTCATGTCGATGGATTCAATGTAGACGATGTCCCGATCGAAGAACCGCTAGCATTGGTCATGGGCACGGAATGGAAGGGTGTATCTGACCGCCTGCTGCAGCAGGCTGATTACCATGTCGCCATCCCGATGCACGGATTTGCTGAATCGCTCAACATCAGTGTTGCCGCGGCCATTGCCCTGTATGAATTAAGCAAACGTTGCCGGGAATTGCCGGAACACACTTGGGGATTGTCCGAAACGGAGAAAAACACCTTGCGCGGAGACTGGGCGATGCATACCGTTCGGAAATCTGAATTGATTTTAAAAAGACTTGGAGTTTCTCCAGAAACTGGACGCCCCCACTCTCTGAAGAAATGACCTTGTATTTTACAGTTCCATGGCGACTTTTGCGCGCTGATGAAAACTGAGCGCCCTCTTCAAAACGATTATGCAAGTTTGCTGCGCATGGCCATCCCCATCTCCCTGGGGTCTTTGGTCCAGTTCTTCGTGGTCCTAACGGACAACTTCTTTCTTGCTCGACTCAATGAAGACGCCATCAATGGCGCAGGAAATGCAGGACTGGTGTACCTCACACTGCAGATGCTCGCAGTAGGAAGTAGCGCCGCACTTCAAATTACCATCGCCAAGCGGTTAGGCGAAGGTCGCCGTGATCTTGCAATGAGCACTTTTCGTTCGGGACTCGCATTTCATCTAGCACTCGGAATCGCACTGATGGCCCTTGCTACCATTCTAAATCAAGGTTTACTAGGAAGCACCATCGCAAGTGATTCAGTGCGCAATGTATTTGAGCCTTTTCTGTCTGTTCGAACGTGGGGATTCATTCCATTCTCTCTGATGCTAGCGTTCAATGCGCTATACACGGGGACTGCCCGAACCCTACCCATTTTAATCATCTCAGGAACGACTGCGTTCGTCAACATTATCTTGGATGCCGGCTGGGTTGAAGGGTGGTGGGGAATGACGGCAATGGGCGCTCAAGGAGCGGCATGGGCTTCCTTTGTAGCTGAGTTGTGCGGATGCGCCATGGCCATTTGCATGACTGCGTGGGTCATTAAAGATGCGTATCGCCCTTGGAATTGGCTGCAACGAAGCAATCTAATTGCACTGTGGAAACTCGCCTACCCCTTGATGGCACAATTCATTGTGACTGTTGGTACATGGACCGCTTTTTTCTTTTTCGTGGAAAAGGTGGGAGGCATGGAATTGAAAGTATCACATGTTGCACGGAACTTATTCATGCTTGGCTTTGTGGTGGCCCAGGGCATGCAGCAAACCACGAGAACGTATGTGAGCGGTATGATTGGAGAAGGCCGCTCTGCCGAATTAAAAGTCACTTTGCGTCGGATTGTCCTTCTGAATATTGGAGGCATTCTGATTCTATGCCACGGTTTTATTCTGTATCCCGAAACGCTTGCTAGCGTGTTCTTCGATGATGGCGAAGGCTTCCAAGCCATGACCCGAACATTCAAAGTTGTCTTTGTCGCGGTTCTTTTGGAATCTCTTTCGGGCATTTTTCTTTCAACCATTCAAGGCATGGGATCCACCGTTCAAGCATTCTGGGTGGAATTGGTTACCGTTACGCTTTATCTCATCGTCGCGGCGAGCATGACTTTGTGGTGGCCACAACCTATCTGGGTTATTTGGCGGGTTGAATGGGTCTATTTTTCATGCATTGGATTGGGGAGTTGGTGGTTCTTACGCCAAGCGGTATGGATGAATCCAAAGAATGGTTGAAATTTGACTCGACATGGCAACATTCCCAACGACACCTCTGGACCGACCTTTGCGCATTGCTTTTTTAGGAACTCCCGAATTTGCAGCTGTATGTTTAGAGGCATTGACCGCATCTTCTCACAAGGTGGTCGGCGTTGTAACTGCTCCTGATCGACCTGCGGGTCGGGGACATCAGATGCACGCTTCTGCAGTGAAAACGATAGCGCAGAAGCAGGAACTGCCCTTGCTGCAACCTACGAATTTAAAGGCCCCTGAATTCATTGAAGCCTTCGCAAATTGGCATGTCGACGTCGCCATCGTGGTTGCTTTTCGCATGCTTCCCGAAATTGTATGGAACTCCCCTCCGTTTGGAACCATCAACCTGCACGCTTCTTTACTACCGAACTTGCGCGGTGCAGCTCCCATACACCGCGCCATCATGGCGGGATTAGAAGAAACAGGAGTGACTACATTTTCACTTGAACACGCAATCGATACCGGAGATGTCCTGTTGCAGGACGCAACGGATATCGACCCCCATGAAAACACCGGTGCACTTCATGATCGATTGGCCGACTTAGGAAAGTCATTGATCGTTCAAACGTTGGACACATTGGTTGCAGGTAATCTTGCCGGTGTTCCACAGAATCCGACTCACTCCACAGCGGCCATTCTTGAGGCCCCTAAACTTTTTAAAACGGATTGTAAAATTGATTGGAACCTCCCGTGTCAAACGCTTCTCAATCACATTCGAGGGTTGGCCCCCTTTCCAAAAGCGTGGTGCCCAAGCCCATGGGGGGATTTGAAGATACTTGAAGCAAAAGAGTGCAATGAATTGGATGCAAGCAGTTTAGTTGGAAATGCTATTGCGCACCAACACAAATTAGTTGTTGCATGTCAAGACGGATGGATTGAAATTTTACACCTGGTTGCTCCAGGGAAACGTCCTATGTCTGGATCAGAGTGGCTGAATGGTCTGGGAGATCGGGAACCCGGAATTTGGGGGCCTCAGCCTGAATAACAGCTCTTTGGACTTAGGCTCCAAATGCTTCCATTAACACGTCCAGTAGATCGTTTGCAGAGCGCGTAATCGGTGTTCCAGGGCCAAAAACCCCAACAACCCCCTGCTGATACAACGTTTCGTGATCTTGTCCGGGAATGACCCCGCCAACAACCACTAAAATATCAGCTCTCCCCTTCTCTTGCAACGCGTGAATCAAATCGGGAACCAATGTCTTGTGGCCGCCCGCCAAGGTGCTAATCCCAACGACATGAACGTCGTGGTCTACAGCCTGCTGTGCGACCTCTTCAGGCGTTTGAAACAATGGACCCAAGTCCACATCAAACCCTAAATCAGCAAAAGAAGAAGCAACAACTTTGGCCCCTCGATCGTGGCCATCCTGTCCCATTTTTGCGACCAATATGCGGGGTTGACGTCCCACTTTCTTGGCAAAGCGCTCCGTGCGTTCAACCACATCCTTGAATTCAGCTTGACCTTCCATTGCGCGGGAAAAGATACCACTCACTTTTCTGGATTGAGGCTGGTATCTCCCAAAAACATCTTCCAAAGCCGTGCTCATTTCTCCAAGTGTAGCTCTGACTCTTGCTGCATCGACAGCCGCTGCAATCAAATTGCCTTTGGTTTTGGCGCATTGCCGAAGTGCAGACAAAGCCTCCTCAACCTCCGCTGCACTGCGCTCCGATTTCAGTTGTTCCAATCGACCAACTTGTTCATTGCGCACCACGTCTTGATCTATGCTCAGGACTTCCAATTCGGATGCATCATCAACTTCAAACAAATTGACGCCTATGATTCGGTCAATCCCACGATCGATTCGCGCCTGCTTCGAAGCGGCAGCTTCCTCAATGCGAAGCTTAGGGAGACCTTGCTCTATCGCTACTGCCATGCCGCCGGCCAATTCAATCTCACCCATCAATTGACGCGCCTCATGGATCATTTGATCTGTGAGCTGTTCCATCCAACGTGATCCTGCCCATGGATCAACTGCTTGTGTCAAACCGGCTTCATTTTGCAAGAACAACTGCGTATTGCGGGCAATCCGTGCTGATGCTGCTGTAGGCAAAGCAATGGCTTCATCCATGGAGTTGGTATGCAGCGATTGTGTACCCCCAAAAACAGCCGCCAGCGCTTCAAGCGATGTGCGTGCCACATTGTTCCATGGATCTTGTGCTGTCAAGGACCAACCGCTCGTCTGCGTGTGGGTACGAAGCGCCAACGACTTGGGGTTTTCTGCGCCCAGCTGCTGCATGGATTCTGCCCAAATCAATCGTGCCGCTCGCATCTTGGCAATTTCCTTATAATGCTCCATGCCACTCGCCCAAAAGAAACTCAACCGCGGAGCAAAGTCATCGATTTGCAACCCAGCAGCTAAGCCTGCCTTCACATATTCTACGCCATCGGCAAGCGTATAGGCCAACTCAATTTCTGGAGTCGCTCCAGCTTCTTGCATGTGGTAACCCGAAATGGAAATCGAGTTGAATTTGGGCATGCATTCGGAGGTGTATCGAACGATATCCGAAACAATACGCATGGAAGGTTGCGGCGGATAGATGTACGTGTTTCTCACCATAAACTCCTTCAAAATATCATTTTGAATGGTGCCCTGAAGCTGCGACAACGCCACGCCCTGCTCCTCTCCAGCTACAATGTAGAATGCCAAAATGGGCAACACGGCTCCATTCATCGTCATACTGACCGACATCTTGTCCAAGGGTATCCCCTCAAACAAGCGCTTCATATCCTCAACCGAATCAATCGCAACTCCCGCCATCCCAACGTCACCCGTTACCCGAGGGTGATCACTGTCGTATCCTCTGTGCGTTGCCAAATCAAAAGCCACACTCAACCCCTTTTGACCTGCAGCGAGGTTCGTTCGATAAAATGTATTCGATGCTTCGGCAGTCGAAAAACCAGCATATTGCCGAATCGTCCAAGGCCGCGATGCATACATCGTGGCATACGGGCCGCCCAAATATGGAGGCTGGCCTGGGCCAAATCGTTCATGACGAAATGGAACCTTTTGGCGATTTACGTGTGCGTTTTCAGGCATCGGAATTGACGTTTTCTGCTGCTGTTTCAACGACTAGACCCGATACATACTCCTTCCATGCTTGATCCAGAATGGCATGCGTCCACGATTCTACCACGAAACTGCCTCCCATCGGGTCAAAAACACGGTGCAACCCTGATTCTTCACGCATGATGTGCTGAACATTTCGCGCCCATCGGAGTCCCTCCGCTGATCCTGCAGCCCCATCATCCAGGGTATCATGGGGCAATGTTTCAATCCCGTCCGCGCCCCCAATCACCGCAGCATATGCTCCAGAGGACTGAGGAATTAAATGATCCTGAATCGTCGTTGGGTCAGCAGGGTAGTGGCCGTTTATGGCATCGATCCAAACAGGAGTATCCGGAAGTTCGTGATAGGCGAGCCATCGGCTCCAAAACAAGCGCAAAGCGCGTAAACTGGCTATTTCAACCAAAACATGGGTGCCAACCACCCAATTCAAAACAACTTTGTGCGTTGCATGCGCCCTCTTATCGTCCACTCCCAAGCCCGTCATCAACCCATCCAAAGCCCATCCTATACGAGCCATAACAGCGGCACGTCCCACACCGTTTTTTAGCCAATCAGCCGATGGACATGTCCAAGAACGAAGTGCTGGAAACATCTCGTGCACACCTTTCATGTGCTGCAACGATTCCACAGCGTTTCCAGAACACAACCAAGAACCCCGCAACTTAGCATCTGCACCGATCACGCTCAAGTCTTCAGCAACGGCCTCAGAATAGCATCCATCCAGATGCAACGAAATCATTTCCAAGTGCACCCCTTCCAGCATGGCTTTGAGCTGTCCAGACGCCTCCATGCGAAGGCCCTCCACACCGTGTATAAGTCCTTGAAGCATGGGGGCGTTAGCCCCTATCCGCTGCTGCAGTTCCCATCCATTGGGAGATTTTTGACTGCCCATCACTTTGGGAGGCAAAAGAGGCCAATCCATTTTCTTTTCCCCACGCAAAGGCATCTGCCAGCCCTCCGCGTGCATCGGATTGACTTCTAAACCTTTGGCTTGTTCAAGCCAGCGTGATTCATCAAAAGAGGCAAACATGTTCCATGGATCATTCTGCATGAACCAAAGGTAAGAAACACGCCACGGCCCTTTGACTTGGGATTCCATTGAAATGGCACAAACGCTATATTCGTTCAATGAATCAGTTACTGGATTGGAAAACGTTTGAATCCGTTCAAATGGAGGTGGGAACAGTCATTCTCGCGACTCCATTTCCTGAGGCAAAGCAACCGGCCATGATTGTCCATGTTGATTTTGGTGATGCTCGAGGCATTCTCAAAACTTCGGCACAAATCACGAAACGATATCAACCTGAAGACATCATTGGAAAGCAAGTTGTCGGAGTCATCAACTTCCCCTCCAAACAAATTGGACCCATGCGTTCAGAGTTCTTGCTCTTGGGCGCATTGGATGCCGAAAAAGGCACCGCGCTCCTTACCGTAGACGAATTCATCCAGCCCGGAACAAGGATTGCATGACCTGAGTTAAATCGGAGCGACTTTGGTGTTTAATTTCGCTCCATGACCGCTCGCAATAAAGCCATTTTCCTTGATCGGGATGGTGTCATCAACCATGACCCAGGAGATTACACCCGAAGCTTGGAGGAATTCAAGATTCTTCCGACCGTTTTTGAGACACTAAAGAAGCTGGACGAGGCGGGGTACCTCCTCGTTTTGATTACGAATCAAGGAGGCATTGCCAAAGGGCTCTATTCCCACGATGACGTCAATGAAATCCACACGTATTTGATGGAAAAGTGCATCGAACACGGATTCCGTTTGACGGACGTTTACTACAGCCCACACCATCCAAACTTTGGAGAAAGCCTCAGTAGAAAACCGGGCAGCCTGATGATTGAAAAGGCCTGCGCAAAATATGACATTGACCCTGCGAAGTCTTGGATGGTCGGTGACAAAGTGCGCGATCTTGAAGCAGGTGAAGGCGCGGGCGTTAAAGGAGTCTTACTTCCTGTCAATGGAGCGATCGGCGACATTGCCATCCAGCTATTGAGCTCACCACAAACGAATGCAATCAGCAATGAGTGATGCGAACCAGAGGAATTCTGAACCTCGTGCTCGTTACCTCGTAAACGGCAAATTGACGAACGAAAGCGCCTTACCCAATCCCATACAAAATCGAGGATTTCGGTTTGCCGATGGCTTTTTTGAAACAATTCGCATTGCGCATGGAAAAGCACAACACCTCGAATTGCACTTTAATCGCATCACAAACAGCCTTCAAGCCCATCGAATCAACAAGCCTGTAGACTTTGATTTGAATTCATTTTCTCATGCAATCGACACGCTTACAGAGGCCAACGCGCTAAACCAAGGCGGACGCATTCGCGCTAGTTTTATTCGTGATGGCGGGGGAAGATACACTCCGCAATCCAACGAGTTGATGTGGGTAGCAGAATGTGAATCCATGGATCAGAACGAATTCTGCATCAACGAAAAAGGCATTGCTGTGGACTTGTTTTCGGATATGAGAAAGCCCGCAAGCCCACTTGCTAACTTCAAAAACATTGCTGCATCGCTTTACGTACAAGCCTCCATTTGGGCAGAATCGAAAGGTTTAGACGACGCCTTGGTTTCCAATGAACAATACCATGTCATTGAATCCTCACGTTCCAACATATTCCTTGTCAGCAACGGAGTTCTCTATACTTCCGGCTTGGATAGCGGGCCAGTAGGAGGTGTGATGAGAGCCGCTATTATCAACGTTGCATTGGCCAATCAATACAAGGTCTACGAATGCAATTTGACTCCACAAGAGTTGTTACGCGCTGATGAGCTGTTCTTGTCCAATGCCATCATGGGTATTCAATGGGTCTCAAGCTATCGTACAAAGCGCTATTACAATCAAACATCCAAGGACTTGGTCCAGTTGATCAACGAAAGCTTGATCCGCTAACACGCGGGTCAATCCAGCCATACAGGAGATCAACGGCGACGTTGACAAGAACAAAAATGGATGCAATCACCGCGACGCATCCCATGACCATGGGCAGATCACTTTGCTCTAGCGCACGAAACATGAGCAGTCCCATTCCCTGCCACCCGAAGACATATTCCACAAATACAGCGCCGGCGAGCATACTCGCAAACCATCCAGAGGCTGCTGTCAAAACAGGGTTGAGAGCATTGCGTAAAACATGGTGAGTCATGATGCGCATCTGACCTACCCCCTTGGACTTGGCTGTGCGCACATAGGACGAACCTAAAATTTCTGTGACACTATTGCGTGTCAATTGGAACACCACCGACAAGGGTCGAATCCCCAAGGTTAAAGCGGGTAGAATCGCATGGTGCAATGCCAATCGAGGACCTTCAAATGGATGCACTTCCCAGAGGCCACCGGTCATCGGTAAGCCTGTCCACGCATGCCAAACGGAACCAAACAACCACGAAACAACAATCGCCATAACAAACGACGGTGCGCTCATGCCCAATGATGCCAAGGTTAAAAACAGTCGATCCGCAAAAGAACCAGCCACTGCACCGCACAGCATGCCCCCAATAAGTCCCAAAGACATCGCAAGGGCCATGGCCAAAACAGCCAGTAAGATCGTAGCAGGAAGGGATTGAAAGATGGCCTCAGTGACTGGGCGATCTGAGATGAATGATCTGCCCAGGTCAGGAGCTCCCCAACTCCACCCCTCTGCATCGTGTTGCAGCGGACTCAATCCCATGAAAAAATGAAGATAGCGCTTGGCGGGAGATTGATTCAAACCATATTTCTCACGGATCGCTTCGACCACCTCCTCTTGCTCATTTTGACCGGCGAGCTGTCGTGCTGGATCGGGAATCAAAGCGAATAAGATAAAGACCAACGTTAAAGCGCCCCACAAAACACCCAAGCCCTGACCGAGTTTCTGAGCGATGGCCTTCACTTACCCAAAATTAATCCACCAATGTATCAAACGTCGGAACGTCGCGCCAAGACCACTTTTCTTGGATGATTCCGTCTCGCATCCAAACCAACCCCGGGTTGGAGCGAACGACAATTTTGAGTTCAGTCTGGTCACACGTATAAAAAGGGTACGGCGCGTTGAACTTAGTTCGGTACGACTCATTCTGATCAAACGGCGCATTGGTCAATCCGATCACTTTCCAGCCCTTACTCATCGCCTGCGTTGCGAGCGCATTGAGCGCTTCTTGCCCTAAACCAGCCCCTGCGTCTAGATCCTTACTCACATGAATCAGCACATCCCCTTCAAATTGTAAAATCTCATCTACCACATCCTCACCATCCCCGTCCACGATTTGAAAGTCCATAATCAGTGGTTCATATCCATCAGACAATTTGACTTCATCTCCATCAAAAGACACCGTCTCAAACCCCTCTTTGAACCACGGCTCATTGTAAATCTTAATCCAATCGGTGCTGAGAATGATGGTGTCCTCTAGAGTCTCTTTATTTTTAAACGTATACGCTGTGGCATACTGGGGTCCTTCGAGTCCCAACTCATCTGCGGACTTTCGGTTTTCAATGACGCTTTCTCCGACAGCATAAGGACGGTAATCTTTAACCGGCAGATGGTTCAACGTATAGTATTGAAAGAGGCCGCACACCACGATTACGCCTGCTGCCATAATCCACTCACGGTATTTACTGGAAAAACGTACCTTCAACCCTTCAGCCACAGCATAGGCGATGGCAGCAAAGAGCACAGGAAAGTTCCAATGCAGCATTCCTGCTCCAAACGCATAAATGACCACCAAACTTCCTGTAATCAGGACCAGTCCCTCTCTCTTTTCATTGAGCCGAGTCCACCCGTTGAATGCCCCAATCAAAATGGGCACAGTCAACACCGAAAGCACCAAGTCTTTTATGAAGCTCTCGTATGGAGTCAAGGGAATGGCGTTGCCAAAACAACCACAAGCCAAGACGCATTGGTTGGCAATTTCGACAGAAGCTCCCGTCGCATCAACAATCATTTTGGTGGCAAAAGGATCGCAATTTGCAGTATACCATGTCAACCAGGTAAAAAAGGCCATCAAAACACCCGTCAATGTGGCTGTCAATTTGGGTAAGGCTCCGATGACCATGGCAACACCCAAAAGAATCTCACCAATGCAGATGAGCACCGACAACGACAGCGCATACTCTTCCAAACCGGGAAGATTCAATGCGCCTGGCTCGAAGTATTCCTCCAATTTGTACATGAAGCCCATGGCATCATTGGACTTGATCAATCCAGAAACAATAAAGAGTGAGCCAACTAGCAGCCGACACAATTGCACCAAGCCTCGAAAAAATTGCATAGCAAAAGATTTGATTAGCAAGTTAGCGACGCAAATGCACTAAACAGCCGCTTTAGTGCCCTTCTTCCAACAGAATAAGTGCAAAAATTGCATAATTCGCCATGTCCTGGTAGTTGGCGTCAATGCCTTCAGAAACTTGCGTTGCGCCGGCGTGGTCTTCGATCTGCTTCACCCGAAGCAACTTCATCAGGATCAAGTCTGTCAATGAACTTACGCGCATATCCCTCCAAGCTTCTCCATAATCGTGATTCTTTCGAATCATCAATGCGCGGGTTTCTTCAAAAGCCTTGCGGTACATCGCAATGGCCTCCTTTGGATCAAGTTCCATAGGCTGATTCGGTGCTAGATTGCATTGAATGAGAGCCAACAGGCTGTAGTTCACAATGCCAATAAATTCGGAATCAATGCCCTCGTCGACCAAGGCCTCGCCCGTTTCTTGCAGTGTTCGGATGCGGTTGGCTTTGATGAAAAGCTGGTCTGTCAAAGAAGACGGTCTTAAGATCCTCCACGCGGTACCATAATCAGACGTTTTCGCCTCAAACAGACGAGCACATTGTTCAAATGCACGGTCGTATTGTGTTAGGGTTTGTTCTAGCGTAGTCACGGATTCACTGGCTCTTGGAATAACTTGCGGAAAGATACAACGAACGAATGGATGGCATACAGGCCAACATCATGAACACAACTCCCTTTATTTCCCGCCACTTGACATCCAAAGGCCGCGACCTGGTTCTTGACGCCCCCAAAATAATGGCGATTTTGAATTGTACGCCCGATTCCTTTTTTGATGGAGGCCGACATGCAACCATTCAAGCTGCCGCAAAACAAGGCTTAGACTTGCTCGACCAAGGAGCTCATATTTTAGACATTGGTGGTCAATCCACAAGACCAGGGGCTTCTCACGTTGGCGTTGAAGAAGAATGGAATCGCATCGGTGGAGTCATTGAGGAAATCTTGTCGCACAAACCCGACACGTGGATTTCCGTTGACACCTTTCATGCAGAGGTTGCGCAACGGGCGTTGCAAGCCGGCGCTGCCATGATCAACGATGTCAGTTCAGGGACGATGGATCCCTCGATGTTTGCGGTCGTTGCCGAAAATGAGGTTCCTTTGGTCTTGATGCACATGCAGGGAACACCTGAAACCATGCAACATGAACCACGATACGAAAATGTGGTTGACGACGTCTATTACTGGCTTGAAAAGCGTGTTAAGGCGGCTCTCAGCGAAGGAATCCGCGATGTCATAGTGGACGTCGGTTTCGGGTTTGGAAAAACATTGGAGCACAACTATGCCTTGCTGGCAAGCCTCAACTCATTTCATGCGTTGCACGTTCCTGTTATGGCTGGAGTCAGCCGGAAGTCAATGATCTGGAAGGCACTCAATGGCACTCCCGAATCTGCATTGAACGGAACAACAGCGCTGCATGCTTGGGCGCTCGAGGGAGGGGCACATTTGCTTCGTGTTCACGATGTTATTGAAGCAAAAGAAACGGTCGCCCTGCACGCTATGCTGCGTCCAAGACGACCGTAATCAAGTCGTTTTACTTTACAAAAAGGACCTTATTGGATCACCAACTTGGTGGTCTTGCCTGTGGATACCAACCGCAAGGAATACATACCATTCGGGACATTGGCCACGTCGATGTGCAACCCTGGCAATACAGGGAGTTCATTCCAACGCTTCACCATTTTGCCTTGTAGGTCGTATAACTCCAGGGCTGATTGGCCATGAAACCCGTCAATCACCACGAAATCACTCGCTGGATTTGGAAATACCGTGAACGAATCGTCCGGTGTTACCACAGGAACTGAAACAGCCTCAGGAGCGATGTTCGCTCCAGGTTGAAGCATGAAAAAATGAGACATGGTGCTCACTCCAATATTCCCGCTACTGAAGTAAGGATAATTGCTCCACGTGCCATCAAATGAAGGGGCGTCTGATTCAGGGTTGGTATCAAAATAACCCACCAACTCCAACGTACCGGCAGCAGCACCACTGTTGTCCAAGATGCGAAGTCCACTTAAATAATTGGATTGATAAATCTTATCGCCAATCACATATAAATTGTGGTCAATCGCCTCACTTGGAGCATCGAAGAAACCAATAATCGAAGGCGCATCGAGGTCCGCAATGTCCATGATATACGTTCGCGTGTTGTTGCCGAAATTCATCTCGTCCAACTCATCATTGAAGAAACACAGTCGCTGGTCCTCACTGACCCATCCTTGGTGCGTGTA